>ENA-UOTX01000476-UOTX01000476.1-compost-metagenome-genome-assembly--contig:-NODE-476-length-42248-cov-10.718764_pt1 | contig 42248 bp, 18 predicted proteins | sample MGYA00238143_ERZ746982 | MGnify/ENA primary metagenome ERZ746982 (study PRJEB28758, sample SAMN06268862) | compost metagenome | isolation source: single cell | place: USA: California, Emeryville, Joint... | reverse complement strand
TTTGCTGATAGAAATTTGAGTTTATTTCTTTCATCTTTCGTTCGGACATACCCTGGATATCCAATAACATGCAATCCTTTGATTTTTTCTTTGATGATCTCTTTTTCGGCCACATGCAGACCAAAATATCCTGCAAGGTTGCCTGGAGCACCATCAAGAACAAGTAAGGCATAATCTTCTTCCTTCGAGTTTGTTAGAAATTCATCAGGGACGTATGACTCGATAACCTTGAAAATTCCGAAAGGAATTTCTTCTTCGTTGATACCTGGGATAAATACAATGTTCGCATACTTTTGTTTGGTTTCCTCGTAATCACAAATATTATGAGCTGCTGTGAGCACTAAATCAGGTCCAATGAGAATTCCCGTGCCTGTTCTATAACTTCCATTTCCGCGATCTACTCTCACAAGTCCATGAACACTGTACGGAAAGGTGGAGGTGTTTTCAAACCTCGTTCGCACCTCTCGATCAATTTTTTTAAAATTATATTCGTCTTCATTATAATCACCTTCTTGTATAGGGTCAGATTTGAAGTTACACGTTTTGAGATTTTGTAATCGATTCGACTTGCTTTGGTTCGGCTGGAAGCATAACGTTTTGAGCTGAGATTTTGAATCAAAAACTATAACTAATCGAGACTTTTCCTCAGTGATTCTTTTCAGATAGTCTGGATCGTTCTGATTCGAAGCCAATTTGATGACGTGATTCGTTTGCTCTTGTTTTTCATCTTCCAATTCCTTTTCAATTCTTTCTTTTTCCTTCTTGATTACGTAATTCAGTCTGAGTTTCGCTTGCTCCTTGGAGTTGTTAGCGCCCATCTCTCGAGTATAAAAATTTTTAATTAAATTTTTGCTTTTGAGTGTATTTATTATCGATTTGAATCGAGTTTTCTCATGAAGTCATCCTAGAACTTTGTGTTTGGTGCCTGCGATTGCGTAAGCCCATTCATATGTAGCTAGAACGAATGAAACATCCCCAACCACCTTAAACCATGCCTAATGGAAATGGAGGGTGCCTATAGAACAAATTACAAGACTAGTATATCCATTCAGCAAAAATTGAGAGTATATCTACCATTTAGGGATATAATTCATTATCTTAGCAAAGGAAGAAAGCTGCAAAATTTGAATTTGGACTTTAAGCAACGAATTCTTTGTGATGCAGCTCTCGAAAGCACATTATATCCTCGTGACAACAAGAATTTCCGAAATTAATGATCAACGCAAAGTAACAAATTCATATCTCCTTTATTTCCCAAAGTTCCTGCAGTCAGCTCTCAGAACCAACCTCCGGGACGTGCCTCTGCTTCAATAATTCCATTACTACTCAATTATCAAACTGTTGGCTGTCGTCAACTATTCCATTGACTCTTTCGCTAAAATCACCTATTACTTGTGTGTTTGTGGGATAGGTACCCTCGAACTCAGATTGGGAAACTTTTTACAAAATCCAAAGATCCATTATAAATAGCCTTTGATTATATAAGAATGGCTAATCAAACTAATTCCTTTCATAAAAGGAGCAAATACTTGAAAAAAAGGCAATTTAACACCCAAAACACAAAACAACCCCTACCAATAGAAAAATCGGTACTGATAACCATCACTCTTTATCTGTTTAAAGCGAAGCTTTTTGCGGCTATATTGACCAAATTAACACCTCACAATATATTTCGCAGTCACTCGGTTCTCATCTGTTGAGCAAGAGCAAAAAGAAATCTCTTTGATAGTTCCAAAGAACTAAAACTCTTCCAATAAATCCAAATTTTTGATTATTTTCCTAACAAGTGCTCAAGAGTGATCCTTAGTTTAATCCGGCTTGAGACAAGAATTATTAATTCCAACAACCCCTTTGAATCAAACCATAATTCAATTTATTCTGAGCTCAAACAATGAAGGGCGCTCTTTTCATCGGCTTGGTCGTCACCGTCTTGGCGGGTCTCCTAGCCTTCCTTTTATCTGGCCACACTATGGCTTCTGATCCAAAAACTCAAAAATTTTTTGAAGAGCTGAGTATAATTGATTTTCAATGCTCCTGCTTTTAGGAGATCGGTTTTTCATCATTTTTGTTGTCAGCATGGATCCTGACCCCTCAATTTATTCTTTTTTTGAAAAGTTTTAATTTTTCCTTATTAGGTTTGTATTTCTGCTTTCAAGCAACTCAATAAAATTTTGAGTAATGCGGATACCGCAGAAAGTTTTGAAATACCTCTCATCACTGGTGCCTTTTTCATCGATTTCCTCCAAAACAAGATTTATTTCTCAGAAGGGTTTTTTATTTCGACATTTATCACAATACTAGTTTATATTTTCGTAGTGGCTATTCACTACCAGAAAACTTTTCGAAAGAAGACATAAATACTTTATTTAATATATCAGAGAAAGCAGCACTATCGCTATTATCATAAACAATCTTCTGACATGTAAATCTCCTCTTTCAGATCTATCTGATGCTTACAAAATCGATCTATTTTGATTTTATACCGAACTTCTTTTCAAATTTCTTTTCTCTTCGATCAAAACTTTTTCAGAGTACCATCATCTCCATTTGATGTCAAGAAAATTTCATTTTTATAGCATGGCTTTCTCGAAGAAAGCAAAGGGAATAAGCACATCCTACATTGTCTGCAGTCCTGAAGGAAATTATTGGCTTACTCTGCTGCTCACATAAATCGTAATTTAATTTTCCTTCTACAACGATCAACGAGCGTTATCTGCAAAAAGTGAATAGGCAGGAATTAGATTCAATAATTGTTATGACAGTCATCCTTCTTGACCATTGGAGAACAAGACAAGTTACTTCAATAAAATGCGAATTGGTGACTTCTGATGTCTTTCAAACTACTTGAATTTAATTCAGCAAAGATTTTACTTTTCTATTGCGAAGTCTGTTTAAATGCAAGGAACTGAGAAAACGGAATCTGTGTTGAAGGAATTTAATTTCATATCAGAACTAATGGAATCCTCGCTCAAACCGTTCTCTTGTCAAGCCCATCCAGGTGAATACATAGCGAGAGCAACTTTCGACACTTCCAGTTCCAAGGTGCTCTTCTGCGTGGAGTGTCTCTTTGAAATCAAGCCTACAAAGTTCTTTCTCTCACCGATTACTTCAACCAGTTCTTAGAGCTGAACAAATCGCTTCCTAACTTCACTTCCACAAACACAGACACCTCGAAGAAGTTCCAGATGACATCAATGGGTAGCTCTCATCCATGTAGTCTATTATATCAGCAGTACTTGAATCAGACCTGTCATTAAATAGATGGGTGTTGTTCAGACAATTGAAAAGTTCTTTCTCCGCAGAGATAAAGCAGTCTATAGTACGAGAAAGTATGAAATCTTCCTAACTGTAAAGGGAGACATCGAAGCATAGAAATGAACCGCGTGACCATAATCTGGAACACCTCTTTGTCTCCTCTTCTCAAAGATTGAAAAGGAACTATTTCTCATCCAACCAGCTGTTATAACCATCCAAAAAAAATTTGACTCCTAGCATTATTTTCGTGAAAAATTTCCTCTTATCAGAAAGATTCATTTTGTCGAAAAGCAAATATTGTGAGGTAAATCTCTTCATGCCACGATTTTCTCTTCTGAGAAATCTGAGAAAGAGCAGCGTATGTCCACAAAGAATGGTTTTGTAGATGAGATGCAGCATTATTGGTTTTTTCAATCCAATCCAAATCACTATTAATTACCACTTTATTTGTTGATTTTGAACCTGAAATCAATTTATACTTTAGTTTTTCAGCTCTTTGAATATATTACTTATGGAATCTTGGCTTAACCTTTTTCATAAGATCAATATGAAGAATGCATACCCAATTCAATTATTTTATGTAGATTCCTCAATAATCAAGATAACCATTCTTTACGAATTAATTAGCTTTTGTCGATAAGAACCTAGGAGATAACTCTTCTTCAAAAATTTCGATCTGCGCCTCATTTAACATCCTTGGGACGTTCTGCTTCAACTCCTGGATTAACTCTGTAAATTCAGGCGCATAATACGATTCTGGATTCTTCATCCATGCATGCCGAGAAAGCTGATACTTCCATTTCAGCAGCTCAGTCCATTCTTTCACCCTCAAACGATCCGCCAACTTCACTAAATCTTTGAGAAGCAACTCTTTCCCAGCACCTCCAAACACTTCCACGCACTTATGGTATCGAAGCTTTGGCTCATACCATTTCGTATGATCACGATCGATAGCATTTCGCAACTCAACCATCTTTGCTTCACCGCGGAAGTATCCTTCCTTCAGAAGTTCCAGTCTCAACCAAACATCGTCTCCCAACACCTCTTTAAAAATATTTTTTCCTTCTTCATGATACATGCCAAGCAACGCTTTCACAGAAAGTAGTTGTTTTGCGAAAACAGTCACGATCCTCTTCACCAGAATCGAATGGAAAGGCTGTTTTTCTTTCACCAAGGCCAGGTGCTTCAGGTAGCGATCTGTGAAATCCAATGCTTTGCTACTAGCTTCTCTAAAATCGCATTTTTTTTCAATGAAATAAAAGAGTTTCTCAAGAGCATAATCCTCGACCAAATATTCTGTATTGTTGAGATCGGACTGAATTTCCAAATCAATTCCCTTAGAAACAAGATCATAAAAAGATTCAAGTTTCAGTTCACCCGAAGCAACCATTTGGAAGATATTAAACCAAAAGACCTGGATAATGAGCTTGTCTTTTATTTCTGCCTGGTTCTCAGCAAAGTAGTGGATTGTCGCTTCATCGAGGACTGATATGATGAAATCATCATCATAATAGTTAGGAAGAACAGCCAGAACATCATTCTCCACTGAAATTGTAGCTTGGTTTTCACCTTGTAGCAGTTTCAGAGGGAAAACGCTTGTTCCTTCTTTAGTAATCACAAGCACTTTAAGATAATGTGGCCGACTGCTAGTTTTTTCATGTCTGTCTAATGTGAAGTGAATTTCTTGCTTTCCATCCGCTTCTTGCTTTCTAAGCACATGAATTCTATCAGTACCTTTCGTTTCGAGCCACTGGTGGACTCCAGCCATGAGGCTATCCTTTTTCGCCTCCTTCAAGACCTCATAAAACGATTCGTAGAGCTTTTTCCTCGTTATGCTTTTCCCTGCATTATTCTGCACGAAATTTCGCATGATAGGTTTCATTAGGCCTCTTCCGATGATTTCGAATATCTGCTTAAAGACTCCTGACCCTTTATGATAAACGATCAAGTCAAAATTACAAGAGGAGCCGATTTTCGTGTCTGGCGTTTGCAAATCGGCAACTGGATGGCTTGCCTCAGGATTGAGATCATCCTCTAGTGCTTTTGCCTTGTAAAGCGCGAATCTATACCACGCATCGGGGAATTTCGACTGAAATCGTGGGTTATTCTCAATGCAATCAGCTGCAAAAAACGAGGCTAAGCTCTCCTTCACCCAGACGTCATTAAGCCACTCTACAGACAATAAATCTCCCAGCCACATATGGACCAACTCGTGGATAACGATAAACGCTTGTCGATACAATTGCGCAGGTGTAGGAACCTCACGGAAGAGAAACTCTTCATCGCATAGCGAAATCGCTCCGGGATTCTCCATTCCAACTGAGAGAAACTCAGGACAGAAGATGTGATCTAATTTAGAATATGGATAGGCCACGCCAAACATATCCTCTAAATATTCTAAGCCTGCCTCCACAAGGAAATGGATATCCTTGCTTTGATCCTCAAGGAAAGTCTTCAGAGACTCTCTTGCATAGTAATTGTGAGAAAACTTGCGTTTTTCATCTGGAAATGACACTTTTGTGTACGGTCCTGCAAAGAAAGCGAAAAGATATGAGCAGATATTTTTGATCTTTTTAAATTTCCAGAGCAGCCTCAGTTCGCTGTCGTCTTTTTTAGTTTCTTCAGGCATGCAGTTTAGCCTGTATGCTGATTTAATTTCGACTTCATCTAATAGCTCATCAATGGGTACCGCAAGATCTTCGACGTTCCAGGCTTCAGCATAGTCTTCTAAGCATACTGAGAGAGGGATTTCATTTGAGATGACTGTCCAAGACGCAGGAACTAAGATTCTCAGTTGGAATTCTGCTCTGGTCGAGATTACATCAAAACAAGGGAATATGTTGTGGATGCCGAAAGGTTCACAGTTGCTGTAGCAGTATATTAGACCATCGGTGTCCACGATGCGAGATAGGCCTCGTTCAGTGTGGTTGTAAGCGTTTTCAAAAGTGATTCGGATTTCATTGTGTCCGAGTTTTAGTGATTTTTTATGGAGAAATATGCGGTTGTCCTGCCACACGTGCTTAGAGGTTGCAATATCTGAGTAAAAATGCTTATTGATGACGAAATTGGTGATTGAACCTCCTCCGAAATTGAGGAACAGATCTAAATTATCGAAATCGAGGGAAATCAAATGGAAGTCAATGACCACCGCTCCGATGTAAGTCTTGGTTTTGTCTAATGAAAGGAATAGACTGTATTTCACGTCTTTTATGTGTTTCGAAATTATTCGAGTCTCATGTTCTGTCATTACATCCTTTCGAGGCTCATTTGTCTCGTGTTGCTTGATAGACATCTTTTTTTGGGTTTCTGTACGGACTGTTGGCTTTTCTATTGAGTCAACTGGATCAAAGATGGTTACTAAGCTGCAATAATACCAAAAGCTTACCATCGAAAACACTTGGAAATTTCTTCATCTCAAAGATACGAATTCCTTCAAAATAATATCTATGGTTTATTTATTTCGACAAAGGAGTTTGGCAAAATTATTTACAAGCATAATAATTCATCATATCAAAAAGTCTTGTAAGAGAGTTTCATGTAAATGCTTCTTTTTCCGCCCATCGGAATCCATTATATTTAAGGAATGAATCTGAGTTCTCAGAAAATAATTATGTACCTTTTGAAGTTGATTGCTGCTCCTAATTGCAAAAGAAGAGATTGGAGCAAGGCAAGGTAAATAAGGATAGCGTTATTGAAGCATAAATGAAGATCTAATCTATGCACAAGAATTTCTATCAATTCGTTTCTAGCAGAATATCAGCTTAAAATAAGGCTTTTAAAAAAATCATTCCAAGCAACACTATTTCTTTTTCTTCTTAGATCCTCCTCCTGCGGCGGCTTTGAAACTCGCTTCTAATTCCTTTCTCACGGATTCTTCAATTTCCTTCTTCAAATTATGCGCTCTCACTCCTTCGTCCCATCTCAGATCATCCAGCTCTCTGTCTTTTGCCTTTATAATCTCTTTGAACTTCTTTATATCTTCCAAACAATTATCCTCTATCTCTTGAATCTTAATCGCACATTTATCCTCCGCCTCCTCTTGAACCTTTTTAATCTTCAGCTCCAAGTCCATGACATGGTTCCTCAAGTCTATTATCGTCCTCTCGAAAAATTTCCTCTCAGGGAACTCTCTCTCCGACTTTTTCGAACCGAACATCTGCGTTTTGTGATGTCCTACTTGCGTTGATCTCGAACTCTGAGGCGTGTCTGAAACTCCTGGTTTCTTCGCGCTGCCTGCAAGTTGGCTCAACAGGTCGAAGTCATTCAAACTTCCTATCATCTTGTTGAGTCCTTTCTCTTCGCTGGCCTTGGGAGTATAAAACTGAGGTCTTTCTGCGAAATTCTTGCTTGAAGCACTCGCATTATCGAAATCAGAAACGTTTGGAGAAGAAACCTTAGGAATATACTGTTTCTTGAAAGTTTTGCTTCTGCCTAATCGCGGTGATCTCTTTTTATTTGAAGAGCTCTCTGGATTGGCGCCTTCGTCCTTTTTGGAAGTATCAAGCTCTTCTCGAGACTGTTCTAGCCGCTCTTTCAACTCTTTGTTTTCGTTTTTGATTCGCTCGTAAGCGCGTTGTATATTTTTATAATGGGTCTGCCAATCGAAATGTTTCTTCTGTGCGGACTCGTTTTCAGCAGTTGGTTGTTTCCTTTGAACTTCACTAGTAAAATCTGATGGTTCACCAGCGATATCGCTGAGTTTTGGTTCGGCTTTATCTTCAGGAGACTGGAAGTTTGCACGGATAGGAGATAATTGTTCTGACATGCTTGCCTGAATTTTGAATCCAATTCCTTCGAGAGAAGCTGACACTTTTTGTTCCTCGGGTAACATGCTGGATTTTTCAATCTCTCTTCGCTTTGCTCTCAGTTTTGGTGACCTTTGCATTGATTCAGAAGGAGTATGTGGGTCGGTTATTGAGTCATCAAATGCTTCGCTTTTATCGCCTTCTGCGAGTCTATTGAAATTATCATCGAGAGTTTGCGCTTTAAATGAATGCTCGAACATGAAAGTTTCATTTTCAACAATCGGTCTTTCTTCCAACTGCTGCTTGAGCTGCGAATTCTCAGTCGTTAGTTGATCTTTAGCTGCTATGATCTGTTCCAGCTGTTTCTCGAGCTCAGTAATCTTCCCTTGATGATTTTTTAGCTCTTCAGCCTGATCTTTGTACTGCAAGAGTAAATTTTCTTTATCAGCCAACTCCTTTTGTAATTCTTCATTTTGAGCCTTCAACTGCCTGCAAGACTCTTCAATTGCAGCTATTGATTGGTCCTTCATGTCAATCTCCGCCTGGTATTTTGCTCTTTCTTCATTGAAGGCAGTTTCGTTTGCTTTTTTCAACTCCTCGATCTGTTGTTGGTACTGGGCTTCTTTTTCTTTGTATTTATTTTTCAAATCCTCAATGAGCTGCTTGCTCTTTCCTTGACCCTTGAGAGCTTGTTCCATCTCTTTCACTCTTTCCTCTAATTCTTCTTTCTCACTTCGTACAACCTTAAGATCCTGCAACAAGCCGTTTATTTCTGAAGATAGTTCCTTTTCTCCAGCAGCAAACAACTCAATTTTTTTCAATAATCCCTCCTTCTCATGTTTCAGCTCACCTACTTCTTTTTCTAATTCTTCAGTTTTCTTCAACCATTCGTCTCTATCATGTTGTAATTGAGCCTTCTGTTGCTCTTCTTCCGCCAATTTATCAGCGACGGTTTTAAGTTCGGCTTGAATTTGCTGATTTCGCTGCTCTAAGGAATCTCTCTCTTTTTGAAGGAGTTCTGCTTTCTGCTCGAGATCCTGTATTCTGGGATTGTTGTCTTGCATGTTCTTCCTTAAATGATCGTTTTCTTTCTCGGCAGCTTCAAGCTGTGTCTGGATTTCCTGGATCCGAGATTGGGCTTCTCTCAATTCCTCTTCCTTTTGCTGGGAACTCTGGTGAAGAGATTCCAGCTCATTGAGCTTTTTCTGCAGTTCTTCTTGACTCGTTTCAGATAGGAGTTTCAACTCCTTTTCTTTTGTTTCTAATGAATTAATTCTTTCTTTGAGAGCGCTAATCTCCTCTTCCTTAAGTCGAGCTGATTCGAAAAGCTTTTGCTCTTCAACGTTTTTCTTCTCTTTCATCTCGTGAATTTCATTCTGAAGCTCGCTTATTTTCCTTCTTAATTCCTCTTGATCTTGGATAAGCCTGGCTTCATGTTCTTTAATTTTGTCATCTGAAACAGATTTTTGCTTCTTATCATGCTCCTCCAACGACGTTTCCGAAGACTCCTCACTTGATTCTGATGATTCTGATTTATTTTCCTTTTTATCTTCAAGATTCTCCAGTCGCTCCTTCAATTCAAGTTCAAACCGTGCTTTTTGGTCTTTCAATTCGTTTTCCAACATTGAGACTTGCGTTCTTAAGTTCATTGACTCCTTTTCTGCGGCAGAAATTTTTTCTAACAACTCTTTAATCTCTTTCTCATGACTCGCTTGTGAAATGACTTCACCTTCGCCTTCTGTCCTTGGAATATCCTTAGAATCTTTTTCATGTATCTTTATCTGTTCATCTCTTTGTTGTAGCAGCTTCTGTTTCTCCAATTCAAACGTCTCTTGCTCTTCCTTCAACTTGCTTTGAAGCTGCCTATTTAATTCTTCAACACGATGAATTTGCAGCGTCATCTCATTTATTTGTTCGTATAACTTATTTATCTCAGACTCCTGCAACGCCTTCGCCTGCTCCTGGGAGTTTCTGTCCTTCAGCATTTCTGATACTTGAGCTTTTTCATTGATTTTACTCTTAAAGCTTTCCATCTGCTCCTGCATCTTTTGTTTCGACGTACTACTCGCCTGTCGGAAAGCCTCAATCTCATCGAGAACTTTGCTATAGTTAGATTTTGCTTGCTCAATCGCTTGCTCCTTGAGTTTAATCTCTTCTGTTAGAATCTTATTCTCGCTATCCAATTTGTCAATCACAGACGCTGCTTCCTGTAATTGATTCGTCAGCTCGAGACACGCAGCTTGAAGCTCCTTGCTTTGCTTTTTCAGCCTCATGACCTCTTTCTCCTGCAGCGAGGCTGCTTGCGTTCCTGCCTCAGTTTTCGATGAGCTATTCCGTCGGTCTAGAAGCCCAGTTGTGCCTTGTACTTTGCTCAAAGCCTCCTGAAGTTGGAGTTTCTCTTTAAGAAGTGTCTGATTATCCTTTTCGTATTTTGATTTGAAAAATTCGAGCTGGCTGATAGTGAGTTGCTGCATTTTTATCTTCTCTTTGCATTTATTATGCTCTGCCATTAGCTCGCCGAGTTCCTTTTCAAAAGACGCAAGAATCTTTCCTTTGTCCTTCGCAGCTTCTCTCAGCGACTCAACAGCGAGCTTCGAGTTCTGGCAATCCCTTTCAAGTCGCTGTTTTTCACGGCTTTCTTCCTCGAGAAGTACCTTAAGAGCTCCGAACTCCTGCATTAGTCCTTTTGATTGGATAAAATCAAGTACTTTTTCCACTGTATCCGAGCTTTTGACCAGTGACTGAGACGGAGAACTACCTGACACTCCGCGGCTCTGCCCTTTATTCAATTTATTTTCCTCCTGGTTGCCTACCTCAGCACTGTCTCTTATTTTCCTTCCAGAACTCCATATTCCTTTACTTCCACCCGAATATCTCTCATTGAGGAAATATCTGTTCTGTATTTCATTATTTCGAAAAGAAAGCTCATCAAGGTACGCCTTCATCTTTTGCAGTCCCATCATCAGCGATTGGTTGCGCTGCTGAGATACTCGCTTTTGAGGACTCACCTCGTGCGATGATTCAGGAGATGTTTCGGTGCCTAAATTCAGGATTTTCTGCTCGAGTCTCTGGTTTTCTGAATGAATGCTGTCAATAATAGGCTGTAATGCCTGGACGCTCTGGTCGAACTCGGCTTTGAGCTGCTTAACCATATCAGCTTTATCATTCGAAATGTTCTTAATGATCTCCTCGTACATCTTCTCAAGGCTGACCCGTTCAGTTTGACGAGCTTCTTCAAGTTGCTTAATTTTCTTGAGATTCAGAGCGTTCGCGGCTTCAAGTTGCTGATTTTTTTGAAGGAGGAGATTTGTATTGAACGCTGCCTGCTGGACCTCAGCGCTCAAGGCGCATTTTTCGAGTTCGAGTTTCTTAATGAGGGAGTACTGCTCTTGAGAAGGTTTCGAAGCTTGGAGCTTGGTCTGAGAGTAAAGTGCGAAGAACTGGTCTCTCAAGTAGGTCTTAAATTTGGCGAGGGAGTCAAAAGTCTGCTGTCTGATGTTCTCATGCTGCCTTTTCAGCTCTCGCTGTGCTGCTTGTAGCTCGCTTATCTTGTGCTTGAGAATTGTCCGAGGATCTCGCATAAAGATGAAGAAGTTGAAGACCAAAATTATTTTGAATTCTTACATTTTTCTTTGGAAACGCGAGAAGGAAGAGAGCTTAGTGACGGAGAAGGCCTTAGGGTTCCAGTGGTGAATTTGGAAGGAGAGATTATTGAATAAAGGTCTGGGTTCCTGAGAGGAATACTACTGGTATATTTTGAATATGTTTTCGTCTCAGTTCCTGAAGGGCTTGAAAGAAGGAAGGGTCGAGGGCTTGTATATTCTGGGTGTGTGGTATGAGACTTACTTCCTGATGACTTGTAGGGTAGATTTCTGGACGTAGGTGCTTGAGTTCGAGGCGAATACATTGTTGCTGGCAGGAAAAAATTCAATTAAGAATATTTAAACAGATATACGTAAGCAAAATTCAAATATCGTTAAATGAGCTATCAATAACAGAATGTCTAGAAATTTCTTGGCTATAACTCCGAAAACTTGTTGTTATCAATTCCAATCCAAAGATTTTCAATCGCTAGGGCTAACCCCGTGTTTTACTTTAACATAATCATCATCTGGAAATAACAAAAAGTTTTTTTTCCAATTTATTATGAATTTAAAATCACATATTTTTTTTTCAGTGGATTGACTGATATACTCACTCAGTCACCTTTATTCAATAATAAAGATAGAAAAATGAGATAGAAGTTCAAGGCAGCATGAATAAATTTCCGCAGCAAAAAAATTAATAAAAATGAAGCAAATAATATTCCATTAGTTCCCATACACTTGATACCAAGGCTCAGTATTACTGCCGCTTCTCATCTCTGAAATCAATCTAAAATCATCCTCCGAATCTCGCCAGGCCATGTTCTTCTTACCAATTCCAACTTCTAGATTCGCTCCATCGTAGACCGTCACATACTTTTTCATAAACACTGCTCCAAGGATGAATTTTTTCTCATCGAAACTAAGATCAACTGGCATCAAAGCTACTTTCTTTCCACTCGCTGTTAGCTCAACCTGTTCTTCATTCGCACTCATGGCCTAAATATGCTATAGCACATCATTCAACTCATTTAGATCTTACTTCGCTGACATCAAGCAGATAGTCCTCAGGCCCAATATCGTAGTCAGTATCCCCAAAAGTAAATGTGATATTTGGAAGGAGCTTAGGGTTAGCTCTATCAGCCTTCTCGATCGATACGATTAAGCGATTAATGACTCTTTATATATATTATCGGTTATGGATTAAGCCCAAATTCAAGCGGTACCTGCTTGGGCCTCCGATCGAGGTAGTACCCGAGTCAAAAATAGCTTTGCAGGGAGTCTTTCGACAATCCAAGACGCTTTTTCCAGCAATCTGCAAAGCAGCCGACAAAATACTCTCAAAAACTAAAAATCCTAATTAGTACCTTGATTGCTGTAAACTCAGTCTCCCAGTATTTTTCGCCTGTCACAGGATAAAACTTCAATCTAATAATCACTTTCAGATTGGCCAGCTTGAATCGCTTTACCCATCTCGAATATATCGTTTATTGACGCCACCTAGCACAAGAGACCCTTCCTTCAGATCATCCTTTACCATTTTGAAAAATCATGAATGATTGTATTTAATCATTCTTTACATTTGGCAGAAGTAACGAGAACACATTGTCTTTGACACAACCTGCGTTGGAGATTTCTTGGAAAGGCGACGGGAAGCCCTTGTAACTCACTCCTCTGAGCCCAAGACCAATTATTCCTTCTATCGCGCTCTGTAATGCATGATAAATTTTTAAGCGGAATTCTCAATAATTTAATTGTGGGTGAATGCATTGAATACAGCCACACTCAAAGGAAAATGGACTTACATGACCGAAAACTCCGCTTGTTGCGCTATCTCGGAACACCGTGCCGACCCTTGCGTCTTCGATGATACAATTACCTATTTCTACATCTCTTGGATTCATTATCCCACGCACTCTTCCGCTTTGGTAATTAATTTCGAATTTTTCTCGCTAAATTGCCTTATGTTAGCAAGGTCTGTTTCAGCAAAGGACTTACGCCCTGAGCAATAAGCGTGTCAACTATTTCTGAGGTATTTTTGTTGTTAGCCTCTTGGACCCAGTCCTCAAGGTGGTTTTTGTCCATATAGACCCAGACATCGTTGCTTCCTGTATCCAATAGCACGTTTTTCGTACGTGCTGCAGAAGCATCTATTGGTACGAGCGGAATTTCTCAGCAAAGGAGTAAGAGATCTGATTACCAAGGTTGATCTTAACGTAATTCATAAGATTATGATCGTTATAGATTGGAATCTGGACGAAGGGCTGAGAGCGGGACTTGTCGGTGAGCCTGTTCAATGCTAGAGCGGTGAGAGGAAGCAAGAAGTGCCAAAAAATCATTGAGTTGTAGGTATTTTGAGTAATTAAGAAAAAGTCGTTTATAATAAAACGTACGCAATGAGCTTATAAAGTCAGCGAAATTATAAATTTTTCATCTAACTGCCATATTAATTCATCCATCCAAGTCCGTTGCGATTTGATAACGAAATTTCATCACAGTTACAACGGTTAACTCTCAATAATACACCGTTATATATGAAACATACTTAACTACCTTCTCTAACGTCTACTTCATATGACCCAAACTTACCTTTATTCAATTTTTCAATTTCCTTTTTTTTTTTAAACTTCTAAACCAGCACTCAGTCAATACAACTACTCATAATCATTGACAAGAAAGCGAATTGGTGTTATTCCTTGATACAAAGTCACAAATTTCATTGGAAACAGGAAGAATTGGAGTAAATTGTTCCTAATGTTTGCGCCCAAAAATTTTCACGTATACAAACAATGTGATTATCGATTGTTTTCTCTCATTGATACTCTTTTAAATAGATTGATCCCTTCATCCAAAAGAAAAAGTATGGTATCAAAATTTAACTTTACAAGTACAAAATTCTTGCTATACAGTTTTCTTTGATCGTTGCAGCTCCATTCGGACTGCTACAATCCTATCAAGCAGCTTGGCAATATTCTGAAGGCTTATCGCCGCTCCTTCTTGGAAACTGTGAAGTTTGTCTTCGTAATCTACAGTGATGATATCTGTTTCGTCGCTATCATCCGACATAACCTCAGAATTCGCGAATGACGACAACGATGCAATTTCTCTCTTTAACGCCTTGACCTCATCCTCTAATTTATCATTCTTTGCCTTTTCTTTCTTAAACATGTCAGCGATATCCTTCGAAACCTGCTCATACATCTCCTTTTGTTCCTTCAACTCATTCTGCAGCTTCTCAATCTGCCCTTGCAATTCATCATGCGCTTTTTTATCTTTCTCTTGGGCTTTCGCAGCAGATTTATTTTTAGGAGGCTCATTAGATGAGCTACAATCTATTTCGCCAATCAAAGGCTTCGTTGAATGATCCTCAGAGTTTTTAATATTTCCAGACATGTAATTCGCTAATTCTTCTTTGAGAATATGCGCAAATTCATTAAATTCCTGCTCTTTTAGCCTCGAATCCCTAAGTATCGACTCATACGTCACATCATGAGAATTCCGGTGAGTAGTCCCGGCTGCCCCATTCTTAGTCTGATTCAGCAAATGAACTATTTCCTTATTTTTCTGCGCTAACAGCTGCGACGCTTCTTGAATGATCGTTTTCGTTTTCTCTTGGATTCGGGCCATCTCCTGCTCCAAATTTCTGTACATTGCTTTTATTTTTTCATATTCCTTCTTGTCCACATCATTAACTTGCCTATCTGTCTGCGCGCCGCTTTTAGCTCCGCTGCCAGGCAAGGCGGAGCCGCATTTTGGACAAATCGCTGCTTTGGAGGTAATTTCTCCAACTGATGTAATCAAATTCTCGTTTAGATTCATCCTGATTGACTTCAAATTGTCTGTGCTCCCCTTGGCGCGGCTGCTTATTAAACTTGGGCTTTTTGTCGGATGTTGCTTAGAAATAATTTGGCTTTGAATTTTCTGCCTCAGAGGCGAAGTCATGAGGATCGTTTTCATTTCTGAATGCGAATGTTGCAATTTTGAGTTCTCTTGATAGTCAGTTCTATCACGTGGTGTCGGTTGACCTGATGAAGATATTTTTCGTGCGTTAATTGGAATTTTTCGAGGCGTCGATTGCTTTGAGATATGAGGCGACGGCGAGATGATCCGGTTTTGAGGCGGAGTTTTTTGCGCGAGCAGGCCTTCCATGTTCAATTTCGGCACTTTAGGGGATTTTACAGAAAGCTTATATTCATCAGATGGCTTCGAAGTTGGTGATGTCACGCCGATTTGTTTCAGCGGCTTTGCCTTTGAGGATGCTGAGGTCTTTGGTGAGAGATGGTCTTGACTGGGTGAGGGTTTTGGTTGTGATACTGGGTGTTTCTCGGTTATTTTCCCGTTTTTCGACGAATCCTCAACTAAGCTCGCAGTCAAACATTCCAATGAGATTGTCTGCGTTTTAGGGCTTATCGAGCGCTGTATTCTTGCTTTCAGCTTGGGCGTCTTGTTGTTCGCAAGTGCTTTATCTGTCATATTACGCAAAGGAAATTAAAATACCGTTTGATAAGTTAACACAGGAATCAATCAGTCGGTCAAATTGTCATCTCAATAACTGTAAAAAAAAACTTACCAGCAATAGCGTTTGAGATAGATTAGGCGTTGTAATAGTGGGTATTATAATTAAAGCTTATGCTAGTCTCAGCCGATGTAATCAATATGATGATCTTGAGATAATCAAGTTTGATTTAGAACGAATATACGATCAAAAGACGTTCAATTCAGCTGGTTTAAGATGTTTAAAATGAGATTGGTGCGAATAAAATGCGTATGACTCTCAAATAAATAATTAAATACCTGATTGAAGAGCGCGCACGCACTCATTATTTTAATGCCGCAATTCATTACGAAAAAATAAATATGTTTTCAATACAATTAAAACACATCGTGGAATTTCTGTTCGATTTAAAAAAATTATTAACTTTCGCAGGAAAGCTTTTCCAATCCATGAAATTTTATAAAGACTTTCATCATTTCCTTTTCTTTCTTACTTTCTCCCCTTTTGCAGTTTAAACATTCCTATCCTCTTCAGATCCACTCGACCTTATTGCTGTGGTGTTTGGCAGCAGCATCTTCGTAACTTTGCACCGCCTGATTGATAGATTTTTTCTTCTGCTTTCATAAACCTGTCGAAGTTACCAGACAGGATATAATCCATCAAACACCCTTTGAACCTCGCATACGCTTGATTCGTTTCCTCATGAAGCGTAAATTCCTCAATGAATGAGATATCAACCACGATATTCGCGTAGTTGCTTCTCATCAAGCAAAACGTGTATATCGTAAACTTATCATCAGGCTCGAGGTGAATGTCCTCGATATGTCCCTTTTTCGCCATCTCATCGAGGATCGAGTCTACCATTTCCCTTTCCATTGTGGAAATATAGTCCTTTTTCATGTAAGGATTTGGGATTTTTTTCAGCAAATGCAGCGTTCTAATGACAGTATCGTAAGGGACTCGCGAGTCAAGAAGCATTAATTTCTCTTTAAACTGGTTGTCGATTTGATGCAGACACTTCCCTCCCGAAGTCGCGGCGATTTTTGAGAAATATTTGATTTGCTCCTTGCATTTCTCCTGCAAACAAGAGAGAATACGCTGATATAGCAAGGATTTCGTGTCGTCGAACATCAGCTGGCAGAGAAGTTGATCGATGATGATATTATGATTTTCGTCCTCGTCATCGAGATCGTCCAGAGAAACTGCAATAACTTCCTTATAAATCAGGTTGGTGAATTCCCGCAAGAGCTTAAGGAACTTTTTCACCGGCAACACGCTCTCATTCATCATTTTCGCTAGCTCTTCGCTATTAGAAATAGCGCTTTTGTCTAACACTTTGCTCTTAAAAAAATGCAGCTCATAAGCGTTTTTGAAAATCTTGATCATCTCGGTGATAGGATGATCCTTCAAGGCCAGCTCCTTTCGCAAAAACTTCTTTAATTCCTCAGCGGCTGACCTCATTGAAGGAGAATTCTGATAAATGATCTGCTGAGAGTTGCGAAAATCTATTTTGTCAAGCTCAAGGTCTAAGCTTGGGATTAGGGTATTAGTCTCCGGTAAATCGGCATCATAAGCCTCAGTTTTGGTTCTTTCGGGAATGCTGGGTCGAGAGAAAGCCGAGGGCTTTCTTGTGAGAAAATTAGATGATTGGGTCCTATGATAGACAGGAAGGTTGTCTGAGGCCGAAGAGTTCACTCTCAAAGGCATATTCGGGGTTGAGTTCGATTGGACTCTTTTGTTAGAGAAGCTCTGGTGAACTGCAGGGTCTTCCTTTGCAAAAGAAAAAGTCTTTGCATCGGTGGGAGTCAAGCTCAGATTCCTCTTCTTAAAATGGCTTTTGCTTGAAGAATGAAGTGCGAAGAACTCGGCGTGTCCGAGCCAACTTGGTGATATTTCGCAAGTTTGGTTATTAAGCCACTTCTCGATGGGCTTTTTAAAGATATCCCAGCTGGGCGCGTCGCAATAGGCAGGGTCCGCGAGTTTCTTTTTGAGAAATTTCTTCCATTGGGTCTAATAAGGGATTATGAGGAGATAATTTAAATTGAAGGGCTTACTGCTTTGAAATCTGCTTCGCTGCGGCCTTGGCGGTTGACTTTGAGAGAGCGTTCGTACTCATGGAAGATGTCGCTTCTTAGCCGAGGTTTCGCGTTATTGCCTCCCATTTTGAGAATTTTGTAGTTCTCTCAGATTATTATAGGGTTATTTCGAAAGAGCGTTTGCTGATATCTCGAATTAAATCGCTGAAATTAAATAGATTGATCAAATGATTGTTCCAAATTCAAGCTAACGCAAATCTTATTTATTCTGTCCATTTAAGAGGACCCTCTTTTGATTCTTAAAGAAAATGGAACTTAATTTGCTCTTTTTGGCACTCAGGGGCCACCTTCATGACTTTTGAGGCGCCTTAAGCCAAAGAGAGGAGCAGTCGTGTAAGAGTCTTGTTGATAGCGCGGATAGTTTTAGATATAAGCTTTCTGAAGGTCTCCAAGACTTGCATAATGCCGAAGGAGATTTATCGTCGAGATTTGTTTTTGATTTCACTGTCCAAATTAAGGATTGAATGAATCATTCAACTGGAGCAAATTAATTAATGCAAACAAACTCCAATTTTAACGAAGTTTTTCCTCAATGATAACGAATTTTTTGGAAAGAAAGTTAAATTTGAATTTAAAATCTATGGCATTTCCGAGCTATCTGTACTCTCAGCTCCTTCCTATTATGCCTACTGATGAATGGGTGGCTTCGACAAAAACCAAGAGGTTATCTATTTGTTACATGTGAAAATACAAACATCAATCAAGGAATTTTTCAGAATAATCTGACTAAAGAGAATTCCTGCATGAATAACGAGGGCTTGCCTGAGATTGAATCAAACTGTTTTGGGAAAAAAATTTATTCCTGCTTTGTTTTGTAGCAAAGGTACTCAGATAATTTAATTTTTTGCATCCGAGGGAATAAAAATAACAAGCTACTTTCGAAAAATTAATATCCAAAAATCGAAAATAGATTTGCTCCGAAGTCTTCTTCAGATCCTCTGATAATCCAAGAGCTAAAGAAAATATTTTCCAGTGTTTTGAAACACAAATGAACAGAAAGGCTTATTACTAAGTCTTTTGACGCTATACATGCTACCTGAGAGGCATTTTTTAAGTGCTTTGGGTGTTGAATGAGATATTTGTGTAAAAATTGTTTCATGAAAGTATCGATTGAAAAATGATAGTTGAACCGTTATCTTTGAATAAATCAGCGAGGATCAGATTATCTGCTTTCAAGAATAGAAGATAGAATTACCAAATGAGGGGAAAAAAAAAACAACCCAAACTCAAACAACACAACATTATCCATTCATTTATTCAAAGAGAGTTATTCAAATACAGATTCAATAAATGGAACTCACGTTCCCAACAATTTGGAGCAGCTGCTTTATTGACTCACATTTAATGTACACAATCAACATCACGACGAAATTTATGCCTAATCTTGGCGAGCTTCTATAAGTAGAAAGGTAATGCTCAATGTTCAACAATGATGCAATTTCCAATGCTCCAGCTCCTTAGTCGAAATTCCGAAGGAAAAATCGAATTCAAGTAGTGCTGTGCTTAAGATTTGCAAGAAAATACACAAAGTTCTTGTGAAATACACCTCAGCAGCTCTGATTTATTAAGGGAGTTATATTCTTCCGCACATCATTAAAAAACCGGAAATATCTACAAATAATCTATTTGAGAAGGATTTGAGCAATACCTAAATACAAAAAATGTCCTTTTAGATGGTTATACAAATTAAACAGATTCCCAGCACCATCTTGCAGTAATATCCTTGAATCTAGTGGGATTTCTGAGTAAAATAAGCTCTTACTAAAGCCGTTTTTCTCTGAAATCAGCGGAGTTAGCTCATGAAACATCGCTTTAGATTTTTCACATATCACAGCCACTTTATTCTTCTCATCAAATAAAAACGTTTGCTTTAATGAAACCTGCTCACTTCCAGCAAACGTCTGCGAGTTCACAATTTGTCCCTTTTGATTAACGCTAATGATGAAATATATCACGTTATTGCTCAAACCCAACAGCAGGAACTCTTCATGCAGACTAACTCCGTTTAGCATTGAATCCTCTGCCTTTTTTATTGCATATTTCTGCACAAACGTCAACGTATTAATATCTTCTCGGTCCGTAAATGTCATTTCATAAACAGAAATAGCAGACTTGGTATCGATAACAACAGTATCCCAAGCGCTAATGTATTCTGTGTGAAAAGGAGGCCCAGACAATGGGAAACTCTTAGCTAATTCACCTGAATTGCTAAACCAGAAGCTGAGGGTCTCTGCAATGAGTTGAACACCCGCGATAAATGGACTCTTTTCAATTTTAAAAGCTTTTGAGAGATCTTTGCCAGCATCCAACCGAGTCAGCTTCCTAATGTCAAAACTGTCTGATAATTTATAAATGCATTGGTCTCCGGTGTTAAAACTTAAAAGGATCATGGATTGTTCGTCGACTTTGGAAATTTTGAAGTAGTTGCCAGAGTTGCGCTTAGTGTCCCATACTTCGATGGTTTTGAGCAGGTTAAATCTGTTTTTCATGTTGCATATGATAAAGGAGCCGGCAATGCAAAACTCGAATGGTTTATCGAGAAATATCATGAGTAAGCCTGATTTTGTAAAGACGAGCGAGGATTCGCGGCTGAGTTCTGCCGCGTGAGAATGCAGTCTGATGGCGGTCTTCTTGAGTTCTCGTTGGACAATCTTCATGATGAATTTCTTTGTGCCTTTCTTTGGAATCTACAAAGTTTAATCAGAGAGAGTGCTGGCAAGGCGGAATTTAAAATTTAACTCCAAGAGAGAGAGTTCAAATGCTTATGATGCTGCCTGTAGAAAGGGACTTTTACTGCCTTAACCTCGACAAAAACCAAGATTATTAGAGTTTTCGAAGTCAGTTTGAAGCAAAAGGAAAATAAGATGTTTGTATTGGATATAGAATTATAGAACTTTAGAATTGCTTGTTTTTAAATGCATATTGGATAAGATCTTAAGCATTTTGCAAAATTTGCGCCCTTGCTATTAGATAACATCCCGAACTTACCGGTAAACCCGAAGGCTGTTCTTCATCTTTGATTCTAGCGATTTACTCTAAGATTATGGTTAAAAAGAACCTACATTTCTAATTTTCGTTTATTAGAGAGTAGCAAGCACTTTTGATAAGAAAAAAAATGGTCATTGAAAAGATTTCATTAGAGTCGCTCAACAATCCTCTTCTTCTATGAGCTTTCATGGTTTGAGACGTCTCTTGCTAAGTTGTCTTCATTGTATAGGGAAGTTTCAGTACTACAAAAATATTGCTCGCCAGATTTCTCATGGGGATTCTGCTCTTGATTTTTCAATTTATCTTTGATTTTCATGGAATTAGTCGTTTTTCTGGGGGTTTCAATGACTGCTCAAAATTAATTTAGGACTTTTAAAGTTCCTCTCGAAATCTCGCTTTGAATGGTTTCTACTGCCAATAAGAACATGAATTCTTTGCTTGCTGAGGTATGATGATGTCTCACACCCCTTGATCCCTCGAAAGATAATCATTTTAGTCTGAAAGCTACTCTACTTTTTTAACGTTATTCCTACCTACCCCCCAAGGAACAATTCGTAAAAAGGAGTCAACTTACTATTTTGTCGAGCTAAGACTTTGAGATAAGGCCCTTCTCATCTTTTATGAAGTTAATTATGATTTCTGAATAAATGTTGAGTTCTTTGATAACCCTTGGAAGTCTAGAATTTGCCGATTAGAGTCGGACTTCAACTTAAGTGCGTTCAATCACTCCAACGCTGATGGGTCACATAGACAGATACCCTTTGCTTCTAAAGTTGATTCTGCAATGCCAAATATTGGAAGTCGATCTTTATATTTGGGAGTAGCGGCGGAAATATCAAATTGCCCAATTTAGATTTGAGAGGTTTTAAATCAGATTCAGGTTCGAGATTATAATTAATTACTAATTTCGCATTTAGCATCAGATTTCCAGAGATGGAACCTACTCGTTTGATACTAAACCATATCCCATGCCCACTGGAGAAACATGATATTATAAGGAAAGTTGATATTGATAGCAACAATGAACTATCTCTCGCTTGTATAGAGTGCAGAGATATCACAGCCATATATCAACCCATTCAAGAGAGATTTATCCTAGAGGACTTTTTGAAACAAATTGCGAAGAACTACGAGCAAATTCCCAAGTTACAAGAGCTTCCTGCTTCCGCAAAAGAAATTTTGGATAAAGAAAATGACTTTGTTGCTAGCTTTACTCAACATATTGAAAAAGAAAAAGAAAAAGTCAATAACGTGATTGATAAAATCAGACAAGCTGTCTATCAAAAGCTCGAATCCAAAAGACGAAAGCTCATTGCAGATTTAGAAGCTCAAATTAAAGAGTTTGAAGCTGCTCTCAGTTTTTATAAACAAAAAGTGCTCAACTTTAAGGAAAGTCAAGAACCAAATCCAACCTTCGAATCATTGTATCAAGACATCAGTAAAATGGCTAATGCAGAAGAGTTGAAGAGGTTCTTGCAGATTCATCATGAGAATACGAAGGACTCTGAAGTATTCGAAAAAGTGGAAGAAGATTTAGCAAAAACATATGCTGCGAATGCTATTAAATGGATGGACTTTGATCTAAGGAAGACATACACTGGAAAACCAACACTCTCTTTTGGAGTCAATAATCGAAGCTTAGAAGATGCACTCAAGCAATGGGAAGACCAAACTGTGTCTGCAATAAATGGATTAATGTTAGATGTTAAAGATCGTGTTATGCCTCTTAAGTTTCAGTTATTTGAATCAGCTATCGTAAACTTTGAAGATCAGAAAATGATGAAAAATTGGGTGTTTGAAACAACAAAAGCTGAACCAAAATTTAAGTTGCTCTATAGAGGGTCAAGAGATGGCTTTTCAGGAACAAGTTTCCATAGCAAATGTGATAATAAAGGGCCGACAGTTGTGGTCATACGGTCTAACTTTGGGAAAGTATTTGGTGGATTCACTGATGTTATTTGGAAAACGGAAAACACTTATAGAACTACCAAAAATGCATTTTTATTTTCAATTGATAAAAAGGCAAAATATCACATCAAGTCTGGATGCGAAAAAAACGCAATTCGTTGCCATGGTGGAGGACCTAGTTTTGGAGAAGGTGACATTAGAATTTTTGACACAAACGTCCAAAGCCTATTGGGAGATTCCTCCTCTAATTTCCCTTGTACTTATAACTGTAATGAATATCCTTACCCAGGAGATGGCAAGAGCAACTTTTTAGCCGGTGCAAACAAATTCACGGTAAGTGAAATCGAAGTTTATTCAGTTTAAAAGAATTAAAAGCTTCCATAGTAATATTTACTGAGAATAGATAAGATTTGAGTAGTTCGATTATAACTATTCTCGTTGACTCTACAAAATTCCCAAAAGAATAAACTTTGAGTTGTGAACATGTGATGAGAGAAATACATATATGGAGTCAAGTAGTAGCGATTCATACGGATTCTCATTATCAAACGAACCTTCAAAACAGGTTTTTTTATTTTTCTCATTTCATTGATTCGTCTCAATATCAAACTCTAAAGTTAACAGCATATGATATTGCAGCTATTTCTCAACACTAGAATCCTCTCTGGAGGAAAGTTCTTTAGAGTTGAAGGATCACAAATATTCATTATATAAAACCCAGATGCAAAACACAATCAAAATATTTACTTCATTCAAGATCTGTCCCTCCAGAAAGATATATAGTAGAGGAACCTCGCTCTTCTTTCATGTAAGGATAGCTTTCATTTGTGTAATGTTCTTCCACATTGGTTTACGTATCTTCAACAAAATATGGTCTCTTCTTTTATTTAATCGAAAATAATCCGCTGCTCATATGACTCATTGGAATCAGATATTCACACTCATCATCATCGAATTATTCAGATCAATGAGCTGCGAGTGTTGTTGTTAAATGCTTTACAATCAACAGAGAGAGATGCCCGCAAAAATACATATTTACTTTTGTCTGTCCGTCGTATTTATTATACGACGTTTAGTCCTATGGTTTTTTGAACGTGAGGCAGCAATATCAATTTCGAAGCGTCCTTCTTATTTTTATATCCACAACCACGGCTAATATAGCCTCTTTTATCACGGGAAGTACTCAGCTTCCGCAAGGGGAAGAGAAAATAATTCGCAAGTATTTGCACAAGATCTCTGACGGCTTCTTGCTCAGAACGATCGGTTTCCCCTGGATTCACTTATTGAACTACTTTCGCTGACTCTGCTATAATCGTGTTATCTGAGAGATTTTCGCTTTGTTGTCTACTATACTCACCTACCACCTGCTGATTTTATATCTCTCGCTTTACTCATTAAAGAAACTCTAATTGTGAACTGGCAAACCTAAAACCTACACGATCTCTTGAATATCTTTATTAAATGATCTAGCACTTAAAAGTATATCAAAGAAGAATAACTAGTAACCTAATCCACTAAAAAAGACAATATTCAGCAAAATTCGTAGTACCTAATCTGAAACACTATTTATTGCTTCTTAGGAAGAAGTTAATACCGATAAAATGACAGAGTATTGTGTTTCAATGCGCTAATTGGATTTATTTAACCGCGAATGCGGCAACCAATCGCCTACAATCAAGATCAAATTTTTATTTAAGCCTCCAGGTCAAGTTAAAATTGATCTTTCTCTCAATAAAATTATTGAACTCTCTTATTACTCAATAGATAACGCAGTGACTCATTCAAAAAATTTACTTTTTTCAAAGGACTATTCGCCGCATGCCACTTCTCAGGCAACTTGGTAAAATTTCACATGAGATTTATCTCATTTCACGGTTAGAGTCCATATTTTAACAATTTGATTTGATTGCACTGAAATTATCAGAATTGCTATAAAAATAAAGCCTTACGCTTCAAAACTCATAATAAAAACTTAAGACCAGGAACACCCAAATATTACCTCTCATCCTCGCAATGATCACAAGGTCTTCCCCCAGATTAATAGAAAAAAAAGAAAAAGAACTGGTCCGCAAGAAGCGTGAGGCTCTATCTATACGAGCAAGCTTTAAACCAGCTAAATTTCTTAATCCGCAAACTTTTTACGTATGTGGTTCGGTATATCAGATCCTTCCTCTAGATATTAACCCATATATTCAAAGCACTTGTTTATGCTCTGCGAAAAAGACGAAAAAATTCTATTTAGCCCTGGCTCTCTCTCCGAATGCTCGATTGTAACCGAAGTTTTGTACAATACAGCCGAGCAGTTTACTACAATTAAACTCTCCAATTCTCAGCCTTACCCAGCCGATTTTTGGTAATCACTGGATCTGATATCACGCTTCATCGATCATTTTAGGAAATACATTGTCGAGCGATGGAAAAGTTTTAATAGAGCAGAGGCGGCAGATTGGGCTCAAGAGATCGAAGCTTTTTGGGGCTCATACTCTAAGAAACTCGAGGTAGGTTGCATAGACACTATGGAAATGTTGACGCCGTTAAATGTTAAGGAAATTAAAGAAATGCTATGGAAAATGTATTATGACAATACATCTGGCAGCCCTTCAGAGCTCTACGATAACAAAGTCCGAGAACTTATGAACAAAAATGCTATAGCAATAGGTAAGCTGACATTCAGCAAGGATCAAGTGTATTGGTCGGAGATCGAAAGAAATTCAGCGTTATCTCGCCTACAAGGTCTTACAGATTCGCAGTTTGTAAATTATTCAAAAAAATATGGACTGCTCTCGTACAATTATTCCCTGATAAAGTGATTTATTTCGATTAGTTTCTTACCTGAGGACGCGCAAGGATCTTGGAATGACTCTATTAAAGCTTTTTCAAAAATTTGTATGAATCCGAAGAGCCCTTGGTGCGAATTTCCGGAAAGAGATGAAGTTCTTTTCAATTTTGCGATAAATAAGGTATTATTTCGCTTTCGGAGGAGGAATAATGAAATTCGTGCTAGTTCCTCAGAGTGAGGCTCCAAAATATTTTATATTTCAAATTTGAAGGAGATAAAGTTGTTTGTTATTCAATCCTTTGTTACAGACAGCCAGAAAGCCTTATCGCCCTTGAAGAGCAGCATGATGTCACAGACCATTTGGTACAGACTTTTCTGTTTGAAATTGTTATTAATCCAACGCTGTAGCCTTGTCATCCAAGAGAAATTGAGCAGAAGCAAGAAACAGAGAAAATATCCAGCGATGATCTATTTTGGGCGAAGTACTATGCAGATGGGCAACAGCAGCTAGAAAAAACCGGCAGAAAAAGAGGAGTTGAAAAGAAAAGTCTTGAATAACGCATCAGACCGCTGCAATCTTTAAATCGAATTGCAGTTGTGAGTCAAAGAAATATATGTGAGAATGAGGTGGCTGTCTGAAGAATTTTAAGAGGATATGTGTATATTTATTGCCAATAAAATCTTTGTTCTTTTACATGTCTTATTAAGTTGCTAAGAAAGGGATTACATATATAAAGGCTTTTCTGGTTTGCACTCTAGAGAAGAGCCTACTCGAAATTTAATTCAAGCAATTTCTCTCTTTTACTTTAAGAAGATGGTTCATGGTTACTCTTAACAGTATTCCAAACCTTTTGCTATCATTATTACTTCAGAAACCCTAGTCTGCTAAGTTTTATATAGTGTTAACAGACACGATTATTGAATAAAGTATTGCAAGTTTTTGTTTTATTCGCAATCAATAGCTCTCGCTAACTGATTGGTAGGCATACAGGCAATGAATTAATTAAAGGAGTGCAAAACGCTCCCGCTGATCCTATTTCTAAAACTGCATTAAAAAAAATATAAATTGCTTCCCAAAACCTTCGGGAAGCTCCTCATCAAGCTTATTGAGGAGGATTTTACGAGGAGATTTCAACCGCGAATTTTCTCAGAACGAAAAAAAACCGCTCTTAAAGATCTTGGATGCCTGGCTTGAAGAGCATCGCTTCTGGGCTGAGATTGTAGCAATCATCATTGAGCTGATAGAATGGATCTTTAATCTCATGTGTCTGAGCAGAATCAATGGTGATTTTTCCGCAATCCAAATTTTCAAAATAGTCCTGATCTGAATCAAACCTCCTAATCGAAAAATTCTAACATTATTCATCAAGACCTGCCCTCATAAGTCATTTATACTTCAAAATGGTTTTTAATAGCTGAGCTTTTTCGAGTTACTGCTTCAGATCGACCGAAAAACTCCATCGTATTCCCCTTCAGCTGGAATCCATTTATCAGCGGGTTGCAGTGCTCGGCACCAATGGAATACTCTTGTTTCCGGCTAAATTCGATGCCTGGAAACAACAGCCGTAAGTCTCTTTGAGAACCTCCCTCTGAATTAGAGCTGTCATTATGAAGCGATTCGATGGCATTTTCGACCACTCCGGAACCGTAGTTCGCCGCAATAGCAGTAATAATGCTTTTTAGGTACTCTTCGTTCGTGCTAATAAGCAATTAAAACGCATTTTTCGAAATATCCTTACGCATGCTTCTTTGATTGAGACAAAAGGCTTTCATTTTTTCGACTAAGCTCCGTGATCTTATCTTCCAACTCCTTAAAGCGCATATTCGTATCTTCATGGATCTTCTTAATCGCTGAGTTCTATTCCATTGAATTAACCCAAGGCTGATTCATGCGGGATGATTACCTCGGCCACCACAGACAACATTTCAAACTGGAGATCTTGTTTCTCATGGCCTTCCTTTTTGGACACCTCACTTTCTGGCACTGATTCAGTATGGGCCAAATGGTTATTTTCCGATCCTTTTCTGGTTATTCGCACCAACTGGTTTCTACTCATCCATTCATTATGCTAGCCGTTGATAGGATCATTTGTACTTTTTTCCACGACTGAATAAATCGTGACCATAGACGTGATCATATTGCTGACTCTTCTTCTTTTTGAAGTTGTACATGTTTAACTGGTTGATTCACGTTACTTAAGGTCATTGAGAATGATTTTTACTTGCCGGATAAACGAGGCAAGATTGCTGTGTTTAAAGAACGCCGGGAGCACTTTCTCAGCGAATTCAGGAGCTTTCTTAATCACCATGAGGTTGCCTTCGGTGTCCCAGCTAACATATTCATTGTAGGTATCATCCTAGTCATTGTTATGAAATTCGAGGATATTTAGGACAGTACCTCGAGCATTTCATAAGTCTTAAGCAAGAATTTAGGAATGATGTTATCTTTCTTCTTGCCGGACTGTCCTTGCGGCTTCCTTTTGTCTTTAGTAGCTTTCTTTTGCATTGGTGCGCGAGAATTTGGATATATTGAATTATAAAAATCCTTTGAATTTATGGGACTGACATGTAGGAGTTAAAAGTTTGCTTAATACCAAATTGGATTGCATATGTGATTTTTAAGGTGGTTATAACAGAGATTTGGATACTGAATATTCAAAATCGTTCTTGATACGCGATTAATTGATTCCTGGAACATTTTTGGATTTAGAATAAGTTGGTTCCGTCGTATTCTTTCGAAGATTCCTTAATTTGAGAATCTAATTTTTAATCAAGGGATCATTGAGATGATCCCAGTCAGTATGAGTAAAGTGATCGAAATCCATTTAACTAGATTGAAAGTGCCCGCCGATCATAGGAGGCCTAATTCTTCCATTGAGTTTGCGAATGGAGCCAGTAGTATGGATCACCGTGATATTTGGAGGGTAGAAGCAAGAGAAATACCTTAGTGATTGTCTTCCTAGAGAAGTTAACATGGTATAGAATTGTGAAGTTGATAGAAGAAGATATTCTATAGTCTACTTGCTGAGATAAGTTAGAAAACAATGATTCATACATTCTCCACAGGCTTATTTCATTGTAAAATTAAGAGACATACGAGTTTTAAGTTCTAATGTGAGAATGAACACTTTCTACATGTCATTGATACGAAAGCAAAATTCGAGAGGCTTGAGATGCTCTCGTTGTTGTTGAAGAGAGCTGCTGCTGAGCTCCATGGGGCTTGATACCAATAAGTTCAAAAAAAAAAAATCAGAGAAATTAAAAGGATTTAGAATTTATGCGAGCCTTTTACTGTTTATTTTTGGAATTTGAAAATCTTTCGATTTAGAACATAGTCGTTCTTAGAAGCAAAAGGAATATTATCTATTTGTTCAAATAAAACTGCTGATCAACTAACTCATTCCTCAAGGGAGTATCTGAACATATTCTACCATGAACCTATGTTGTGAACAAATGTAATGTAAGAGCCAAAAGGGCAACAACTCTCTTCTTTTTTCAATTAAGTTTCTCTCCAAGGCGAGAATGTGAACACATGCTCTTGCCCACGAATCTATTTCAATGGAGCCTTGATTGTGTCCTATTTTCTAATAATTTCAGCAGAAACAACAGTCCAAAGAAGATCCACACCAGATAGAAATGAAGATGGGACTACCCGATTGAATGCCTAATTTCATCATTATTTACCACGGAGTTTTAGTATTTCCTTCAAAATTTATACTTTCTGAAAATTTCTATGTTATTTCTCCTCACCCAAGGTTGACTTAGAATTTGAGGTATTTTGATGGAGCGGGACTATTTAAGAGTATTGCTCGAAGCGCTTATTTCAGAAATTGTTGCCACTTCATATATCATGCAACCATTAATTTAATCAAGAGTAATAGGAAATACCGAGCCTTTAGGTTATGATTCGTTGATCGAGAAAGCGCTTGATCTCGAAATGATGGTAAAGGATGAATCTAGCTATGTACCCCTTAGAAACAACAAAAAATAAATACTTACTCAAACATTTCGAGCGAAAACTAAGGAGGTGATCAAAAAAAGATTTTCAATAATTATCGGTTGAAATGCAGTTTTGGAGTCTATTCCAATAAGGCATTCTTTTCTAACCGAACTACCCCAAACTCAACAAGTGGATAGCTCTCGAATGACCCTACTAGAAAATTTTGTATCAATCTCTTATGGTTAGCCGTAGAAAAGAGGCAATTTTGCCATTGTGCTTTTATATTTTGACCAATCAGATGAGCAAATTAATTCTACCTGAGAAGATCAACAGCCAATTAATTCTATCTGAGAAAAAACATCAGAATTCCTCAGATTCCAGTTAAAATAATCTCAAATCTCATTGGCAAATCACACTTCAATACACATCAACAGAGACCTAAACACAACCTAATAATCAAATTTAGCTTATCCATGGTCGAAACTCAGAAAACCCGAATTGCAATTCTCGATAGCGACAAATGCAAGCCAAATAAATGCAACCAGGAATGCGCAAAGAACTGCCCAGTCAATCTTACAGGCAAACTTTGCATTGACGTGGGTCGCACATCGAAAAGCGCCGTGATTTCAGAGACTTTATGCATTGGCTGCAACATCTGCGTCAGAAAATGCCCATTTGAAGCCATCAAAATCGTCAACTTACCTACAGAACTCACCAACGACGTCAGTCACCGTTTTGGCCCGAATTCTTTCAAGCTGCATCGCCTCCCAGTGCCAAAGCCCGGTCAAGTCCTTGGATTGGTTGGTACCAATGGTATCGGGAAGACAACCGCCTTGAGAATTCTTGCTGGGAAATTCCTACCTAATCTTGGAAACTATACCAACCCGCCGACCTTATCCGAACTCATTAAAAACTACAGAGGATCTGCGCTACCAGACTATTTCAAGAAACTAACTAAGAAGGACAACAAAGCGGTACTTAAGCCGCAGTATCTTGACCCGAATACTGAGCCATTGAAAGGAAAAGTAAGGGAAGTCATTGCGAAATGCGACGAAAAGGGCACCAGCGAAAGCTTTTTGGATATCCTCGAGCTTCGCCATCTTCTTGATAGAGAGACTACAGATCTGTCTGGAGGCGAATTGCAAAGACTCGCAATTCTTATTACCTCGACGCAGAATGCCACGATGTACATGTTTGACGAGCCAAGCAGCTATTTGGACGTAAAGCAGAGGCTGACAGCAGCAAATTTCATCAGGAATCTCTTAACGGATGAGAACTATGTCATTGTTATTGAGCACGATTTGACCATCTTAGACTACATGTCAGACCTGATCTGCTGTCTTTATGGTGTCCCTTCGGTTTATGGAGTTGTCTCTAAATCCTCTAACGTGAGAGAAGGGATTAACCATTTCCTCGACGGATTTTTGCCGAGTGAAAACATGCGATTCAGAGACGAGCCGCTCGCATTCAAGGTAAATTTCTGATAAATGTTCAAATATTTATGAATTTTTTTCGTGAAATAGATAAGCGATAATGTTGATGACATTGAGCTGGATCAGACTGCAGTATATAAATACCCAGATATGGTAAAGAAGGTTGGAGACTTCCAACTCACGATAAATGCTGGGAAATTTTCAAGCTCTCAGCTAATCGTGATGCTTGGAGAAAACGGCACGGGGAAGACTACGTTGATAAAGATGCTGGCTGGTGAGGAAAAGCACCCAGAGGTAATTTCTAATATTTTGATGTCTGTGAACTTATCCTTTCGCATTCAGATTCCAGAAATGGCTGTATCGTATAAGCCACAACACATCAGACCTAAATTCCAAGGTACTGTGAAGAAATTACTTGAAACGAAGTTAGGAGACAGATATCTGTATGAGAGCTTCCAGAAAGAGGTTTATCGTCCGCTGCAAATCGACGCGATCATTGATAACGAAGTCCAGCAGCTATCAGGTAATTATCCAAAAATTTTGAGGCAGCAAGCAATTTTTTATAACTACAGGAGGAGAACTACAAAGAGTCGCGTTGGTTTTAACGCTTGGAAAGCCAGCTAATGTGTATCTCATTGATGAGCCGTCTGCTTATCTCGATTGTGAGCAGAGAATCATTGCTGCGAAAGTTATCAAGAGATTTGTGCTGAACGCGAAAAAGACTGCTTTTGTCGTTGAGCATGACTTCATCATGGCGACCTATCTCGCTGATGCGTAAAAGTTCCAATAGATTTCATGCATTCTAACTGTTTTTATAACAGAGTTATCGTCTTTGAAGGAGAACCTGGCAGGAAGTGCATAGCCAACTCACCTCAGCCGCTGGTTGACGGAATGAACAAGTTCCTTTCTCTGATGGAAATCACTTTTAGAAGGGACCCAACGAATTTCCGTCCAAGGATCAACAAATTGGACTCGAAGAAAGACAAAGAACAGAAGCTCAGTGGAAACTACTTTTGCTTGGAAGATTATTAAGAAGGCTTTCCGAAAAGGTTGCTGTTCTCTTACAACTCATCGATGAGATGGAAGAAGGATCGCCTGGAGATGAGTTTGTAATATCGCAATTAGGTCATGCAGCTGCGACTGGGCTGGGACCTTAAATGATTATGGTCGCTCAGAAACTTAGAGAGGAACGATGAGCGGAGAACGAATAGAGTCCAAAACAGAAAATAAAGATGAGAAATTAGAGACTTGAAACAAAAAAAAAAGAAAATGAAAAGGAAAAGGGAAAATATGAGTTCTTTCAGCTCTGTATGATTTCAGTAAAGATTAGTTAAGAGTATCTATCTATGTTCATCAATGATTGCTTGTTGTATTCCTCTCAAACAAACCAAATTCCAATTAAAGCAAGAAAAATTCCATGAAACTGAAATTTTTTCTAAATTAACTTTTAATGGGTCCTCTACCAATTCTATAACACTAATTCAATAAGGAGTAATAGTTTGTGAGAAATTATATTTATTCTCTCTCGTTACCCACAAAAATAGATCCTTTGACAACTGAAATAAACCTCATATTAATTCCAGAGTGAAATCTACATTGAATAATAATAGAAGGAAATTGCGTTCGGTCATTTGACCGTATGCATACAAGATATTCAATGAATTTGCATTGTACGCTGAATAAAACCATAAACATTTTTCATTTCCTGATTCATTTTCAATCGATATTCACCGCGCGAAGTCTCTCGCCTAACACTAAGAATTTCCCATCTCTATCCAAATGTTCCGCTCTAATCACATTCCGCATCTGAAGGTCATATTGGTATACCGTTTCAAAACTATACAGCGTGCACAGTTTTAGCTTTCCAGTCGTAAACCACACAAGCAAAGATTCCATCTTATTACCCACTTCAATTTGATTAATACAGCGTTCTTTTATCATTGTACTCTTTTTTACTTCCAGAGTATTAGCATCCAACAGCAGCATCCTAGAATGCTCGAAAAGCCTGTAAAGCCCAACGATTATCTCATATCTCTCAGGAATATAGCAAAACGCTGAGACGCTCTCGTCCTCAAAACTGGTCCTTCCGAGCAATTTCCTCGAAATAAAATCAAACATTTTAATCGTTCCTTCAGGGCAGTTGATCGAAGCAAACGCATTCTTATTTTGCAAGAAGACATGAAAAGGATAAGTTCCTCGCTGGTCATCAAGATTCGTAATTTTGAACAAGATTTTTCGCGTTTTTACGTCGAAACAGACAGTCTGAAAATCTGCGGTATGGCACAAAAACAAACTATTATTGGTTGGAGTGAAGGAGATAACCTCAGACCCAACCACTGTGTAACCCCTTGGAACTATCCTGAATCGCTTAAAATCAATGGAATAGTATACAATGGTATTCTGATCCTGATGCAGTAGTATTTTCAGTTTCGGAAGATAGTGCATGTCGCAGTATGTCAACCGCCTATCATAATTGAACGAGTAAAGTTCCTGTTTATTGGAAATGTCATAGAGTGTAAACTGACTTCGAGCGCCGGCTTTTGTTTTCTTGAGTCTCCTTAAAACTGCAAGAGTGAGGCCGAGAGGTAAGTCTTGCTCTTGGTGGTTGAGAATAAGTATTTCTTTGACTTCGTGCTGCGGGAAAGGGAAATCGGTTTCGATATTTACGTCGGATATTTTGGAAGCTTTAGCTAGACAGTCGTGTTCAAATTGCTCTTGAGCATCTAAATCGGTATGTGAAGCGGGTTCTGACTCCTTTTTGACTTTCTTGCGAGTGTTTTTTGTAGGATTCTCCTTTTTGGGTTTGCTGGTTTTTGACATTTTGCCGCTAATAATTTTATCTTCGAAGCATCGGGCTTAACTACTAATTAGATAAATCCAAATAGAATTGTGTTGTTTTCTAACTGAGAAGAGGAACCTTTCAGTTGGTAAGAGTATTGGAAAAATCAAGAAATAATTTAGCTTCGTCGGATGCAGCCTGTAAAAGCTGAGAACGGCACAGTTCTTTGAATAACTGTAACATTTTGCTGTGGAAAGCAAGAATTACCAATGTTTGTTTCTTACAGTGTCTGCAGTGCCCTTTTATTTACATGATTAGAAATTATAGAAAAACAGGATTATATCATATCAGCACGGAAAGTGCTTTCTTAATTTTGCTTGATACATCTAAATATGAATCATATCCCTGAGCAAAATATTTGTCGTTTTCTGATTTCGCAATGCCATTTCAAAATTTTTCAGGCTTTTGTTTTGAATTATTAATCGGTTTCATTCAAAATTTTAGGCTTTGCAATGTGTACATTGGAGGTTTTACATAGTAGTTCCATGAATGACGTAGAATTAGCAATATACATTTAAATGAATTATACTTTGAAGAAACAATGTTCAAGTTAATTTTCAGAATCGCGTGTGTTCAATCCAGATTAAATAAGTAAAGCTTTTCACCTAGCGTTAAGAATTTACCATTTTCATCGAACTTTTCCACTTGATTCAAATTGTGCAAATTGAGTTTATACTGATAGATTGTCTCAAAACTATCTAGCGTGCAAGTCCTTAGCCACGCAGCCGTAAACCATGCGGTAAAAGTTTCCATTGTTTCGTCAACAATGATTTCCATGACGCAGCAATCATTTATCGTCATGCTATTTTTTATTGCAAGAGTCTCCATGTCTAATGAGTGAATCTGCGAATGCTCAAAAAGTTTGTACAATCCAACCATCAATTGATCTTTTTCAGGAATATAACTAATTGCCGTGATCCTCTCCTCTTCAAAATTCGTCCTTACCAGCAGATTTCTCGAATAAAAGTCAAAAATTTTGATCGTCCCTTCAGGGCAATTAATCATAGCAAATGCATTTCTATTCGACAAAAAAACATGGAAAGGATAATTGCCATTGGGATCTTGAGGATTCGTAATTTTGAACACGCTCTTTTGCGTTTTATAATTGAAACAAATTGTTTGGATATCTTCCGTATGACACAGAAACATATTGTCTTTCGCTGGACTGATAGAGATAATCTCGGCTCCAATCATTGTAAACCCTCTAGGAATTATTTTGAATCTCTTGAAATCGATGAAATAATAAAAAATCTTTGTCTGGTCCTGATGTAGCAATAGTCTAAGCTTTGGTATGAAATGCAGATCACAATAAGTCAGCCGTCTATCGTGGGTAAGTGCAAATAGCTCTTGTTTATTCGTAAGATCGCAAAGAATGAGTTGACCCCGACCTCTTCGACTCACTTTCTTGAATTTTCTGATGACTGCAAGGGTAATGCCATGAGGTAGGTCTTGTTCTTGGTGTTTGAGTATGAGAACTTCCTTCACTTCGTGTTGCTGGAACGGAAAGTCTTCTTCGGCTTGTAATACAATTGTTTTTGAAGTTTTTGTTGGAGCAACCCTCTTCAACTGTCCTTGAGTATCATCCTCTATAGTCATTGCATTAGACTCGGAGGTATCTGATTCCTCAATCATTAACTTAAGGCTTTGGAAGGATCTGATATAAGAAATTAGACGAATTAATTCGACTCGATCATATTTAATATTCTTTATTTCTTTCAGATTTAACTCTCAACAGTAAAGTGCCTTGTACAAATTCCTTAAGAGAGAAGGTAATTCACCTCAAGGCACTCAGCAAAAAAAAACTGCGACCTCGATGAAGGCTCTTCAGTTAATGTATATTCTCAACAGATTATAAATATGTTGAATTTGTCTATGAAAAATAAATTAATATTCATGAACTATTTCAATGTATGTTGAAGGCAGTAGCGAAATTTTGGAATCTCGCATAGCTACTCTTTCCCCTTTGAAGAATGCAAGGAGATGGCAGTCTAGTCACAAGCGAACGATATCGTGTGAAAAAAGAAGAGATATCAGTCCGGAATCAGCCCGCAATGTAAAGCCGTTGCGACTTCGGCCAATAGTGAAGGATTTGAGCTACTATGGGCTCAGAAAAACGAAAGAAGAGGCAAAATCGGATCAAGATATACCGATAACGCTTCCTTCGTTAAAAATCTCGAAGAAAATGATGTGGCAGCATTATCCAAACCGTCTTCTGTCGGATGCTCAAAATCAGACTCTAGGAGAACCAGCAATAACTGAGGAAATCACTTCAAGTTATGAACGGAAGCTCAATATTAGTCATAGACTGGCAGGAATATCTCCTCTAAGAGGGTTGCGAATGAATAGACATGAAGCAAGTGAGAGATTGCAGACAGATCCTTATTTTCTGCATAGCAATTCAATTGCTGACAAACAGCGGACACCTCGTGTTGTAAATCTTAAATTCAGTCCTGATACGAGTTATATCTCGGACGGTCGGCTGTCCACGGAGCCTGAATATGTGGTTACAACACCAAAACTACAGAAAAACGTGTTTCATTGCAAAAATTGTTTGAAAGAAGGAGCCGATACAATCACTCTGTTCATTTGTTCGCATCGCTTTTGTGAATCATGTCTCAAACAAAACATCAAGGCTAGAATCATGTCTAAAACGCTACCTCTAGAATGCCCAAGAATAGGCTGTCGCAAAGAGTTGCATATGAAAGATCTTGAGAGACTTGTGGAAGGCTATGATATGAAAATCTTTAAAAAATTGTGCGTTGAAAAGAGAATTTTTCCCAATGGTGGAAGATTTTTTTATTGTCCTACCTTAAGTTGCAAGCAAGTATTCGACAGCATTGAATCAGAAGATTCTATTGAAAGGCGCTGTCCAAAGTGTTATATAAACGTGTGCATCACTTGTAAATCGAAGGCACATCCAGGGTTGAGCTGTTATCGGCATAGGCAAGCAGTGGAAAGAGCATTCCTCTCAGGAAATGGGTTAAATTTGTATTAGGAACTATTCAGACTCTGACTTTAATTGCTGAGAGCTCAACAAATTATTCAAAAATTTACTTCTTTCGTTTGAAGGCAGAAAATCATCATTCATGTATGAAATAAAGGGTATCAATATCATCTTTGTATGTCGTCTTTTGTTACTATAAAGTGTATACAATTTAAATTTGAATCTTAAGCATTGAATGGTCAACCAAGCAAAGTGTTATTGTGAAAAGTGCTTTAGTGCTCTTGCAAATATATATACGGATGCTTGTCCGAATATCATTAGATGTCTTCGTGGCCTAATGGTAAGGCGTGAGCCTCCTAAGCTCAAGACTGCGGGTTCGAGTCCCGCCGGGGATGCTTTTTTTTTTGGATATAATTTTATACTTCTTATCTACTTTACAAGCTTCTACATCAACAATTATGCATCTCTCACATAAATTAGCTTTTCATCTCCTAGCCATGAATAAATGCCTCCACGACATAATATCAACAGTGTGACCTTAAATTACAATAAAAATTTCAAGGTTTTGATAAAAATCCTAGTCTAAAAAAATCCAAATTCTAACCCTCACTACGAAGCCAGAGATTTGTCTGGTACCAGTAGTATCGGCTGCATGATGACAATACACTTTATTGAAGAATTGTGCCAATTGATAATCTTTAAATTTATCGGCAAAAACTTCTTCTTCCCTGCGAATTTATCGTCACTTACGTTGTACTCATTCCATTCAGTCTCAAGCCGTATATTTTGGTATTCTATATTCTTGTTGCTTTTTATTGCACTAACGCAATTTAATTTGCATAAAGACTCGCAGCAATAATAGTCTTTACCTCAGAATGTTTGAAAGAATAACGATATTGGCGTTTCCGAAGACATCAGTGATATCCCTGCCAATAATCGAATCTAGCTGTCTTCTCAATATGACCTCGAGAGGTTTATTTGCATAAACAACTGCACATTTCGCATTCAACGCAATTAGAATCTCACTCATTTGATTCATTGAAAAATCCAAGATTTCAAGCAGCTCTGCCACTTTCTAAAATTGTTTCATTAAGCGTTTCGTGATATTAAGACCATTGATACTGTATTTTTTCGCGCTTGTAAAAATTTCCGACTGAACAGCTGTGCTAACAGTTCTCCTCTTGCGTTGAAAGGGTTATCTCTCCGGCTTCCAAACTAATTCGGGAGGAAAATCATAGTTCATTGCGATTAGGATGCAAATTTGTTACATGCAAAATTCCAAAAGGCAGATCATTCATCGAATTGTAGAGAGGATAAGCAATTGAAGCTCTCATACCTAATCTAGTGTCAAGGAAGTCCAATCCTCCTGTATTCCATTCTTTGAACACTGGTTTATTTGAATTAAAGCTCTATATTATCCAAATGAGAAATGACTGTTTTCGGCTATAAATTTACCTCGGTTAGCATGTTTTTGCTTGCCTTTATATCAAATTTCAACTGGTCAGCCAGATCTTTCTCAAGAGCCTCTTCCATTCCATATTGTCCTTCTAATTTTATCGTCGTTGAGTCCGTATCTTTCAAGTAAATAAAGCCCCTATGAATTTTCAGCACAATTTCCCCTTTGCGAGATATATATTACAAATCACAATCCATTAATTTTGTCAGAATCTTGAGATCCTCTACATATTCCGTTTTGACCGAGCGCACTTCTTCTTTCATCGCATTGACGTTAAAATTCAAGCTCATTTCATAGAGGATGAGTCCTGCAGATATCTGCTCGCAGACGGATCGAACCAAACCGATGTTGTCTTCAAAGGGTGCATGATAATTCGACAGCTCTAACACACCGATTATATGCACTCCATATTTCAGCGGGAAACAAGCCATGTTCCTCGGCACATCTTGATCTTGATTCGAAATGATAAAGGCAATTAGATTTCAACGCAGAGTAAGAGAGATGATTTACAATATGTACGATAGACCCTCTTATCAATAGAATCATCTTGATGTGTGTTGTCGTTGATATAGATATCACCTTTGGTGAATGTAAGCCCAACAATACCATTTCCAGGCTTATAAATGATCTGATCACGAAGCTGAAAATTAGCCACCTTAGAATAAAGCTCGTCAGTAGCCTTGTCATATAAAAAGACTACAATCCTATGAATAAATTAGTCTGTTGAATGGACAGATAGCGAGTGAACGCCATACTTTTCCACTTGGAATGCCAGTGTAAGCATTTGGACCAATACTGCGAGATTTTTATTTATATCGTTGCTAAAAGCAACATTTCGAATGAGGATATAGGTCATTAGTGTCTCTAATGTGTTCGTGTGGATCCTCTTGTAAAAAATTTCCTTTTTAAATAGTATATTTTTTGCCAAATTTTCTGAAGAACTGATTTACTTGAGAAACAGGTCCTGAAAGCGACTCTGCGATCATTTGGAACTCTTTCGATTTTAGTTTAGCCAGCTAATGATGGGTTAGTTAAACGCGAGTTGAGAACAGATACTGACTATCAGATCATTTAACATATCTCCTCCAGTAACGCTTTCCATATTTGATTTGTAGTCAAATTGCTTCGTGAACTGTTTCAGGTTGTGCACACTCTTTTTCAATTGCAATTTTTCTCGATTCCTCGGGCTTCGTGGCTCCAAACTCGCTGAAATCAGGCTATAGACATCATGAAAAGAAAAGAAGGAATACTATCTAATATTCTCCGATTGGATGACTTATTTCGAATGCTCCTTTTGGACTTAGATCCTGATGCGTTACTAAGCTGGCCATACATATCATCACCACTGCTCTCTTCGTCCTTATTTGAATACGTAAAGCTTTTGTTAACGTTCTTTTTCTTTCTGCAAAAAGCGTGATGTTATGGCTTTAGTAAAATTTATAGGGATACCTCCTAGCGACCAGTGGATCCAGGAAAGGAGCGTGTCTGTATGGATTGTCAATGGTGTGCGCTGAATGCTCATTGATAGTTTGATTAACACGCTCTTCTTGGTCTAACTCGAGTTGGTTAATGTCGTAGGGAATACTGGGCATGGAGAGATTGTTTGCTTTGAGGTAGTTGACAAGAATCTTAAGAGAAGCTTTCAATTTTTTATTTTCAAGGGCGACACTGAGGAATGTCCGACCTTCCGGCATGCTGGTGTCGCTAGTTGGGATTTTAGGGAGTTTGGGAGCTCTGTAAGCAATTTTCTGAGACCTGTAAGGAGGATTGCTATTGAGATTTGGTGCATACATTTCCGCAGAGACTTTTTCTCGATGATCAGCAGTTCCAAGTTCAATAACTTTTAAACTGTTATGAAACCTAAAACAAATAATATTGTGAAAATTACTTTTCAAAACATGGATGGAAATAGACTTTGAATTCCTTCTCTAAAAGTTCGAGATGACGCTAATTAGCCCTTGGCGAAACCTTTTACTAATATTCGTGAGAATATTTACTCGTGGCATGGAAAAGAGAGTTTTTCAAATATATTTTTTACATGCATTCTATAGAGCGTTGTATGGTAACAATTATTTGCCGATTTCTAGAATGATAATCATGGAGGGACCTCAAGAGAAGCAATCATAGTGAATTCACGTTGAGAAAACTCTAATGCATTCCACTATGACCATTAAATTATTCAATGTTGATCTCACATGTGAGCAAAATACTTCGCAGGGGACCACGAAGATGTGATAGATATTCAATGTCACCGACTTAAAAACTATCAAGGTTAGGTATTTATTAAATTTACATCGTGTTTGGGATGAGTCTATTTAAATTTTCTCAAGATTAATCATTTATAAATCATTAGAATTCCCTACTTTAAACTCGACAGAAATTATGGAGCCTGCGAAACCAAAAATCAACAACATTTTGTGCCTACTCCACGATGATTTCGTTCGAAAAGTCAGCATCAACGACAAAGATGAACTAGCTCTCCTTTGCATTGAATGCGTCGACGGCATGGAAGAAAACCAAAAGCCGGAACGCTATGTACTTGAAAATTTTATTGAAAAAGTTGTACAGAGTTATGCGCAGATTCCCAAGTTACAGCTCCCTGAATCTACCACGCAAATACTGAGCACAGAAAATGAGATAATTGCCAACTTTAGTCACCATATTGAACAAGAAAAAGAAAAAGTTCATAATCTGATCGAAAAACTCAGACAATCTGTCTATCAAAAGCTCGAAAGTAAAAAACGGCAGCTGATTGCGAATTTGGATGCGCAGGTGAAATTATTTGAAGATGTTCTGGTCTACTACAAACAAAATGTGGATCGCTATAAAAAAGGGGAAGATCAAGAGACAGCTCCAACCTTTGAGTCAATGTTTACAGATGTGAGTAAGATGACAAACGCAACAGAGCTGAAGAAATTATTTCAGATGCATTTCGAGAACATGAAGAGCGCTGAAATATTTAGTCAAGTGAAAGGTGATGAAGCCAAAAAGCTCGTCACAGATGCAATGAAAGCTATGGATACTGAGTTTATAAAGGCGCAAACCATCAAACCAACAATTTTTTCGTTTGGAGCTAATAATGAGGGTGTTGATGAGACGTTAAAGAAATGGAATGAGCAAATCGATGATGTCTTAAATGTACTGAAGATTGATGTGAAAAACCCTGTTAAAATGATTAAATTTCATCTCCAAGATACAATGGATTTTGATTCGGTGATATTAGGCAACAGCCTTGAAAATAAGAAGATGATTGCAAATTGGGTGTCACAGGTAACAAAAGCTGGTCAAATCCCTTTTAAGTTGCTCTACAGAGGGTCAAAAGACGGATTCTCAGCTTACACCTTCCATCAAAAATGCGACAACAAAGGACCGACAGTCGTTATCATTAAGTCCAATTATGGCAAGGTATTTGGTGGATTTACAGATGTTGCTTGGGATTCAACGACCAATGATTTTAAAAAGACAACAAAGGCTTTTGTTTTCTCAATTGATAGAAAGTCAAAGTATCATGTCAAGCCTGGAAGTGAGAGTAAAGCTATCTATTCACACTCAAGTTATGGCCCAACTTTTGGGAGTGCTATTGTTGGAGGAGGGGGTCTGTTTGGAGGAAATATCCAAAACCATGATATTTATATATCCAATAATAGCAATATATCAGGAAATTCATACTCGAATTTCCCTCACAGTTATATTTGCAATGAGTACGTTTATAATGGGAACAGTAACTATTTGGCTGGTGCATATAATTTTGCTGTAACTGAAATTGAAGTTTATTCAGTTTAAAAT
>ENA-UOTX01000474-UOTX01000474.1-compost-metagenome-genome-assembly--contig:-NODE-474-length-42417-cov-20.463297_pt1 | contig 42417 bp, 25 predicted proteins | sample MGYA00238143_ERZ746982 | MGnify/ENA primary metagenome ERZ746982 (study PRJEB28758, sample SAMN06268862) | compost metagenome | isolation source: single cell | place: USA: California, Emeryville, Joint... | reverse complement strand
AAATCTGATATTTGGACAGAATTATTTGTTGGACGATTATGAGGATGAGTGTATATTGCTGAGTACTGTAGAGGACCCTCACCTTGAGGGAGCCACCCATCGAAGGCCAGAGTAAAAATAGTTGAAAGAGGAATCCCATCAGTTAATGGAGATAAAGTAAAGGTCCCTCCAGTCGCTGCAGGGACAGTTGCACAAGTAACTTTGAATTCCTCTAATAATGTGGAAATAAAGGGAAAGCAAGAATGATAATTTACTTATACAAGATCGAGTTTCATCATGGCCAATGAAAGAAGAAGGACATTGCATTGTGCAACTCCCTTCATGCAGATAATAGCCAACGTTACAGAGAATACATAACTGATGCACGACTAAGAGATTATCGAGTCCAGAATTTATCCATATAAGGCATCCATCAGCTTCAGTCCCGAAGAGAGTTCTATTATCTTTAAATTTTTTGGTCATGCATTAGGGAGAGTTAGAAAATAGAGTTACTAGGGTTTCTGGCATTTACTGGTGTGGCAGGCTCTGGTGAAGGAGAGAAACTAATTAGGAACGCTAAGTTTGTAAATAAGGAATCTGCAAGAGATTAAACTCATTTACCTAGGTGAGATTCTCCTTCTTCTCCTTCTCCTCCTTCTCCTTCTTCTTCTCCTCCTCCATTTATGGCCATGGCAGCCCTACTTTGAGAAAAAAGAGTCACTTGAGTGATATCCATCGTGGCGCCATATTGTGGGAGGGTATTAGGATACTCTGGATCGATATCACCACAGAAATAAGCAATAGCTGACTCTAGTAACTTATCTTGGAAGTAGTAATGGTAATAGTCCTTTAAACCGCCATTGATATAAACGTCTGTTCTGGCCATTGAAGTGTCATTTGGTAATCTGAAATAAGCGTTGACAAAGAGATGATTCCAAGAATCTGACAGCCAAAAACAAAATAAATAATCAAGTGTAAACTTCAGCTATTATTACTATGGCTAATAGATGGAGCTTCTTCCAGGATTCTGCGTCGAGAGAGCCCACCGCCAAATAGGGACTGCCCGATCTCAATGTAGTTGTCCCAGAAATTATAGATAATCCCCAAATAAGTATACCAGTCATTGAGGTCTTCCATGACAAAGAGCCATTGGGAGCTATTCTCTTCTTCCCCGCCAGGTGGCTCTTTGGGTCGAAACCAAAGCGTAATTGAAAATGCTGAAGATATTTCTCGACCAAAGTCGAGGGTCACAACTTGATTACCAGAGCAGCTGAAATAATATTCGCCTAAAGTTGCATCGCTCGTTTCCACGTCTGTCGTAAAACCTGTGAATTCAATCGAGTTTTGCCAATCAACTTAATTTTATCGTTACCTCGGAAAACGGAAGGACTTGGAGAAGACTTGAGCTTTGCCGCGTTTTGAACAGGAATTATTTGGGCCGGAGGTGTTTTCGGAGTCAAATCTAAAACATAAACTCCGTCTAGTAGTAAGTTACCAAAAATAAAATCTTAGTATTACATTATAGCTAAAATAGTTTACCTGTCAAATCACGGGTAAAGATTGAAAGCATAGATATCTCGTTAATAAAAATATCAACATATATTCTGAATTTCGTGATTTCACAGAAGCAAGGGTTGGAATAAGCATCCTTTCCAAAAGTGATAAATGAAGCTTGGACAAGTGGAGATAAGAGGTTTTTATCCGTAATCCATGAGCTTGGATGACTCTTAATTTCTTCCTCTATTTCCTCGTTGTAAAAGCTCATAGCACTGAATATCTCTGGAGAATCTGTGTCTACTGAAAAGAACATGAAAACCCAATAATCAGAAGGATATTCGTCGTTGTAGTCCTATTTATCATTCAAATCATGGGGTACGCATGGATGATAGCTACATTTTCCCATTGTAGAGCATGATCTGCAGAAGTCTGTGAGCCGACTCGTATTGGGTAAGTATACGAGTCGCTGTCGCTTACCGTGAACAAAAGCACACGGCCTTCATTCATGTCCTGCCTATTAAAGCTATTCAGCAATCAAACAAACAGGTTGGAGTTACTCCGCGTCGTTTGAAATTCTGAAAGTCGTATACCAGAGATCAGGATCAGAAGGAAACATCCTTTTTGCCCAGAAGCTCACTCCATACTTTTGCGCGCCATTCCATGAAGGAAACAAGGACTGATACGTAAACTGTGGCATGCTGGAGTCTTCATAGTAGAACTCGGGTTTTCTCGTGAGATCAGCAAAATCCCAAGCTTCTAAGGACATGAATAAGATTCAATGATTTTTTTAGAAGGGATACTTGCAAGAAACGCGCTCATCAAGAGCCAAAACGTAAACATTAAGTAGACAGAGTTTTTCCAATGAGGCATTGAAAACTTCAGACTGAGAAAAATTATATTAATCGGAGGGTTATTACGCACTTGGGATGCTTGAGTCAATTATTAATTAAGTCGGACTCAACTGATATGAGATTAATACGTAGCAAACAGGAATACCTCAGAAGTTTTTACTTTGGAACACTTTTGGATATAAAGGTCGGTTTTGTTTCCTTACCAGATCCATGAAGCATGATGTATACACTTTTTGAAGAATTATATTGCTTCATTGAACTATTAATCAAAAATTCCTCTATCGGAACGAATTAGTGTTTGCCGTTTCGTTCTATCAGGATAATACCATTATTTTTGTCTTAGAAAGAGCTCTTAAGTAAGATTCCTAATAAGATTTTGAGAAGATTTAATGAAATTGCGAAGCATTGATGAGCGTTCGCTTGAGTCTTTTTATTAATTTTTATAGTTAAACGTGGAAATAAATTATTTGAGTATCAGTGGTCCCGATGACTCCAGCCTTTCAGTAAAGGCCCCGCTGCTAACAGAGGGGTTCGAACCCTTTTCAATACGAGTTAGCTCTCATCCATAGCAAAAAAGTGTGAAATGAACGCCAATCTCCACTCATCATTGAATCCGTTTTAAGTATTTCTTGGCAAATGTAAAGAGGAAAGAAATAGAGGAAGATTATACTATATACTCATCAGTCATATTCGCTGCTTGTTGCTAATGAAACGAGAAGGTTAGATTGCCTATTAATTTTCTAAAGCGACGCTACTGAGATACATAGTTAGCAAAGTTATTAGCTTAAAGAGCTAGCAGAGTAGAAATTTCTCAAGGCAGAAGAAGAATTGATTACGAATTATTCTGAGGTTTATCTATTCAATCCGTTTCGGTAGAGCCTTTTTTTTTTTAGAGATTCAAAGTTATCATTTATTCTCCTCTATGTTGTAGATAAGTTCTATGATCTATGAGCGAAAATATGCACGTTCCTATCTTCCACAGCGTTCGGTAACTGCTAGTAAATAAGCCTTTTGATCAAAAGGATAACTTGGCCTTATTGACAATATCCCTGTAAAGTAAGCTTTTTGATATAAAAACCACGCTTAACTAGTTAGTATAATAGAGACCGTTCAATTCTACCTCAAGCAATGATGGGAAACAATGGAAGCTAATAGTAATGGCATGGTCCCTTATTGTCATATAATTCTTTCTTTGTTAGTTTGCATATTTCTCTGGAAAAACTTACCATTGCTCGTTTTATTTACATCTTCATGAAAAACAAGTTTGATAATTCAACATGGAAATTTTTGCTCATTTCTATATCGAGATAATCAATACAGCGAAGATAACATATCCAATAAAGTATCAGAACTCTACACAGCAGATAATATTATCCTGTCTTCTTTGAGTTCCCTTGATATTCAGAAGTGCCCAAGCATTTCTAATGCCAAACGAAAATGTTTTAACATTGTAACTTTGGAAGATATTAACTCATGAAATATGAATATACACAGCACAAAACAATATAAAAAGAAAGTATTACCCTAAGGTTATTCAAGTATCTTGTGCTAGCTTCCCTAATAAAGCTTAAAAGCAACTTCAAAAGTTCTCTATCATAAGATAAAATAAAGAAATCTCTTTCACCAGAGGAATTCAATGCTCCATTGTCTTTTATTGTTTGCTTTTTGGTTAGGAGCTCCCTTCCCATTCGAGGTAAGTATGCTTCTCTCTCTTAGTCTTGAGGAAGATTGGCTGAACTTGATTGGTTTTAAACAATTTCAGATTGCTTGGTGAGATATTTCGTAATAATTCCTCTCTCTACTCATTTTATAGTGGCATAAAGTTAGGCATATCACCTTCTCCACCAGAGGGTCAAGTCCTCCCAATTACGCTTTGGTTTTTGTTCATCATATTGAGAGAGCAGCCTCAAATTTCCGAAAAATTTGCTTTATTGGCAAAATCACCTTTCAGTCCTCCTCTTGCTCAATGAACAAGCAAGTTTCCAATCATAAAAAGTCGATGAAAACATTCTTACTGATGTGATTAAGAGGAACAAGCATCGAAGATAGTGATTGTTGTGACAATGAGATATTCTTCCGAGTCTTTGAAGAGCTTGACTGAGGGGATTTTGGAATGGTTAGGCACTAAGTAGAGAGTAGTCAAGCTTAATTTCGGCTTGGAAACGTCATTTGAAAACCTTTGTTATTAGACAAAGCAGCTGAGCCTTTATTGTGATTGCAGGCTCTTTCTAAATTGATTCACAAATCCAAGAATAAAACGGTCCTGCTTTAAAAAGATAATTCTTCATGAAGAAAATTAACCAAATACAATCTCATGGAAAGAGCCAAGTAATCAATTGATAATAAATTTGAGTGATCCTACGTTGTACGATGTATATTCTCACTTTTCAACATCTTAGATGAAAATTGTTGATGACATGATTTTATATGTCAAGAAAGCTGAGTCTATTTAGTTTATATCTGCCTGTTTTCATGAAGGTTTATACTTGTTGCTTTCACGACGCCTTGCAAAACTTATTTCAAAAAATACTCATTAAAGAAACCAAGAAACCTTTTGAATGGTTGTTCCGCTTCGAAACATACATGATTCTTTTCGTACATTGTATATTTCTTGAAGAATCGATGAAAAGCCCTCTATTTCCTTATAGCTTTGTACAACAGAAGTAAAAAAAATGGCTTCTGAGATCTACTTTAATGATTTTGTTAACAAATTCTGAGTTTTTTCAACACACCAGCTTAGTTAGAGCTCTCTGACCGAAGCTAAATCAAGGAAACCTCGGTTAAATTGAAAAAGCCGCCGCACAGGTAATTCTACAGTGAGATAAAGCCGATTCTAGACAGATCGTCGCGTTCAATTCAAAAACAGCAAACCAGAAAACTTTCATTTCATTAACTTCTTCAAGAGCCATTAGATTTCTCAATTTAACTTTTTTTTCTATTCAGGATGAACATTGAATTCTTCATTATTATCCGCGATCCCTACAGACTTAGGCCTTTGTACCCAATAAAAATTAGCAATTAGATAATTGGTGGGAAAAAAATATCTTGCAAAAACTTCTCTGCATTCCAGAAATCAAATCAAATTTTTCAGTCAGATTAAAACCACTCCGAATTGTTTCGAAATTTATTTTCAGTTAGATTAATTAAAAAACGTCACAACTTAAACAGAACTGAAAAGTTTCGTTTCGCTATTAATCTGAAATAAATTAATTATGAAATCAGAACCATCATTAATCTAAATATTCACTATACCAAGATCATTTCAATTAAAGAACCAGTAGAAATTCTCCTTAACAAGAATTTCAATAAGTCCAGAAAGTTTCCATGCATCTTTATTAAAGGCGGAAATAGCCAGAAATTGAACAAAGATAATTTAATTTATTTCAAATACACCTCTTTCTGACCTAATGGCTACCTCTTCCATGGAAGCTGCTACTCTCAAAGAAAAACTTCAAAAAAGCAGAAGACTTTGGAATGAGTCCATTGACTCAACCTTCCTCGTTGAACTCTATGAGACTCTCGACGTAGTTTTTTTTTCTTTTGCGAATCGCTAATTAGTCAATTACAGTGTCCTCGTTATGATGGAATCATCAGCTGGAGCGACGATGGAACGGTGGTACTCATCCGAGATTCGAGCTTTATCAAGGAGGAAGTACTGCCATATTTCGAGACGTGCTACACGCTAAATACTTTCTTATCCAAGGTAAATTAATTCCGATTTTCTTCGTTAATTGAGATTTAACTAGCTAAAGAAGAACAATTTTGCGAAATTACCCACAGATGGGTTTGATGCAGAGTATGTTTTTAAGCATGCGTATTATTCCCGCGACAATCGACCACTATTTGAAACCTGGGAAGATGTGTCTACCCAGAAGAAAGTTAACAAACGAAGCAACAGGACTGTAAATTCCGATGATAATCAATACGGCAGAAAGAAAATAAAATACTCTCAGAGCCAGGTATGCGTCCTTAATTCTTTGAGTCCTCTAAAAGCTGTGTTAATGAATAGGAGGAAAAGAAAGAGAGTAAAAAGTTTACATATAGTCAATTCAAAGACTTGGTTTCATTCCTTCAAACTAGTTCACTTGACAAGTAAGTCGAAATGTTGATTGCGGGGGTAATTTTAACAAATTTGAATAGAAAAATGCAAGTAATGATGGATAGCATCATCAATTTCGAGAGAATCAGTACGATTTTGAAGGTGAATCCATAGATGGGATCGATTTGATTTAAATTCTGTCTATAGAAAAGAGGCTGTGAGTTTTCAGTTTTGCTTTTCCCAAAAAACGAATATTTAATGGACAATTTAATATGTAATATGATTTTATTTAATTGATATGCATACGATTTGTATGAGACGTTCGTTTTCTGTTTAAGAGAGAGCAGAACTAAACTAGTTTGTTTATCAAGAAGAGACTTCCATGTATTGCTATCGATTTAAACGATTTTCCCATCATTGCGTGAGTACTGCTTTAGTGTAAATAGTGTTATAGTTACCAAAAAATTTTTACTAGACCGATTATTAGCAAATGATGCGGGGTTTTGTATACGTTTTCTAAGGTTCTAAAGTGATTTGTGTTCTTTGCTTAAAGAAAAAATTCGGCTTTACTTTCCTTGTAAACTCATTTAGAAGGAGCCGTCATAGATTCGTTTATTTCATATATTCCCTTAGATTGTTGATAGTAAAATATGTATTTTCCTTTTCGCAAATACTTGCTTTTCTGGAATCTGAAAGTTCGGTTACAATTTTGACAACTTACTACTTCTCTAATTCATCTCGTTCGTAAGCCCAAGTAAAAAAGAGAAACAGATATGTATTGCTAAAATGGGTTTTTGGCACTCCCAAGACAGCTGATTTTGAGAGCTAAAATTTGGGTTTGTAACAGCTTATTAATTAATACAGAGGAAAAATCAAAATTATTTACATTTTAGAACTTAGTCAGCAGCAGCCTTTCCTGGCTCCTTACCTCGCAAAACAGACTAGATCGCCATTTTCACAGAAAGTCAGTTTGAATTGTGCCAAAATAATGTCCTCAAGGCTCGCTTTACAATCCACAAATTATTGTCTTTCTACCCTATCTTCTTCAGAAATGACTAAATACTTAGCTTCTTAGAAATCAAGCCTCAATCCATAGTTTTCCTTCCTAAAAAAATTTTTTATTGTGCTTTAAATCACTCAGAAATCAAGTGTTCCAGGAAGTTTTTTGAACAAATAATTTCTATTTACTGTCGCATTACTCAAATTTTTCTTTATATTGAGATTATTCTCAGCATTCCTAAATTAGAGTTGCAAGGTTCTCTCTTCAAAAACAAAATTATTCCAGCAATGTCTTAGTCCTCTACAATACCTAGCAATCTCAAATATGAGGTACATGGAGAGAATTCAGCACTACTCCTTGGAACCTTTATCCGAATCAACAGTAAGCATTTCGAACAAAACTATCCGGAGAATGATCTAACTACTCTAATTCCTAAAATTTATTTCTCAATTTTCAGAACTTTTCATTCTTAATCATTCTCGAATGCTGTTCTTCAATTATTTAAATTATACCTGCCGCTAGCTATTAAATACAATCTGGAGCATTCACCTTGGCTCACCAAAAACAATATTTTATTGATCTGCACCAAGCGAGAGAGCGGATTATTTCTAATTTAATGAGCTGAAATAAGAAATTTCCTGAAATCATATGCGTCTGGAACTTTCATCAGAGGCTCGAACATCGAAAGGCTCCAGAATTGGAAAAACATTAGTTATTTAAGTCTGAAGCACGATTTTCATATAAATTTAATCAAGAAAGACATCAAGCAATGACAGCCATTACACTGAAACAAAAACTCCTCAAAAGCAGGCAGCTATGGAAGGAGATGTACGATGCTGAATTCCTTGCTGATCTCTACGAGGTTCTCGATGTAATCCTCCTGTTAACCTTGGTGATAGCCTTGCTTTTCCTATAAATCTAGTGTACAATGAACGATGAAGTAATCAGCTGGAGCGAAGACGGAAGGGTGGTTCTAGTGAGGAAATCTAAAGAAATCGAAGAAAAAATTTTGCCTTATATTGCAAATTGCAATACGTTAAAATCCTTCTTATCAAAGGTATGGTTCAGTTAAAATATCATCTGAAAAGAATGTTAGCTGAAACAAATGAAATTTATTCAGCTGACGAACACCAGCTATGAAGCAGAGCTTGTATTTCAACACGCATATTATTCTCAAGAGAACAGACCTGTTTTCGAAAGTTTTGAAGAGAGTCGGGAGAAGAAACGTGGTTCGAAAGCAGGTTGGACACAAGGACCGCTGGAGGAAATTAGCTCAGTTCCGAAAAAAATTAAATACTCCGATCCTCAGGTAATTTCTAGATATAGATATATATATTGAATGAAATGAATCTTAGCCATCTCGAGGGAGTGCTTATCCGCCAATAGATTCAAAGCAGTATCAAAGTTTACAAACGTATTGCGAGATGTTAGCATTGAGAAAGTAATCACAGCTTTTCAAGCCTTTGTTTTAGCTTTATATAGAACCTTGCAAGAAGCTTTCCAAATTCTCAATGTTGAAGAAGATCTTCGAAGATACTCTTTTGCAGATTAAGATTATCTATGTGTTTTATGTAGAATGGTAGCTGTATTGGAGAAATTATATATATATTATTCTTAATCCTTTTCGATTTTCTTCGACATGAATAGCATCTTTGAAGAAAGTTGAGGGAGGTACATAAGGCGTTTATTATCACTATTTTGAAATGATTTTACTAAGGAGGAATAAGTCTCGTTCATTGATAGTTAAAAAGAGCCAATTTAAATAGTGAATAGAAATGTGAATCAAAAACAGGAGTGCTATATCTAACGTACATGACTATGGCTAAAAAGAAAACCTTCATTTCTTTTCTCTCGAGAAGAATTGTGAACCTAATTTGACTAAGTCTGTTCCTATCCTATTAAGCAAGACTTCATTATCGTTACAAGCTGAAATTACGAATTGACATAAATCGAAAGAATGGAATCGTGTCGTATGCAATGAGTGCGTCGTGTTACTTCATAATTCTGAACACCTCATCGTTTGTCAAAGAATATGTGTATACTAACAGGCTTTTGAGAAGAATTAACTTAATCGAAAGTTTTTGAATTCTGTATTTGATTATTCTGATTATAAAATAAATAAAGTTCTGAGAAACTTTTGTGTTCTTTTTTCACTGACACTCGCAAGAAAAATACCAAAAAAGTAATAATTTGAATTATTTCAAAATCTTCGAATATCTAAGATTGTTTGAAGAAACATAGCATAGAAGACTCCAAAAAAGGCTGCCGATAAAAGGAAATGGATGGAAAAGTAATACTTGAAAAGCTTTCGCCTCAAAGTTAGTTCGTTCATTAAGACTTTAGTCAACTTTAAATTGCGTTCCCGACGTCTTGATAGCTCTAGTGAATCCATCATGCTTCTCAAATTGTTTTCTTCTCAATAACTGAAAACAACTCTCTCGTCTAGCTAACTAGGAGACGGTTTTACGCGAGAGAGAGAGAACAAAAAAAGAAAGTCTGCTGTGTTTGTTTGTAAATTACAGACTTGTTAAGAGAAATACTCATCGTGAAGGAAGAATCTAAACGATGTTATTCATTAGAGCCAGGTTTTGGTAAGAAATTTTCCTAGCAGACAGGCTCTGAGGTCTTCTTTTGATAATCTGGAGAAAGCGTTCTTAAATGAAAATCATAAATAATATGCACCTATAATAAATGGAAAAAATCCAATTTTTTTACTTTTTCAATTGAAGAGGCAAAAATGTTTTCAGAGTCCAGAAATATTCAAAGTGCTACTTGACAGAAATTTCGATTTCTCTTTGCAAAGAATCTATTGAGACACAAAGAGAATTGAGTTTGATTCATAATTCAATTAAATTTTTCTGTATATGTCATAATGATTTTGTTTCAAAGTCATAAAAAGGAATCTTATAATTGAGTTCATATTGCCTTTCCGTCGAGAATAGAATGAGAGTTTGAACATCTCACAAAATTTTACAATATGAAAATCTATATTTAAAGTACCTTACTCGGATTACTTTTGAATAAAACTTTTCAAAAACATACATTTATTAATAAGCCAAAAATGTAATAAGTGAGAAAAAATATCAAAAGCCTGGAAATCTATCTGATTATTTTCTATTCAATAAAATCAGGCTGACAGAGCCAAAAATCTTAATCCAAGACTTTACTAAGCAGAAATTTCACGTTTCGTGATTCCCTGGAATGGAGTGAACGTAATAGATTCGATTGCAATTCAGATATCCTTGACGTATCATTCGACCCTACAGGTGTTTTAAGATTTCCTAAATTTGAATTTGCTGAGGGCGCTCCCCCATTCGGAGACAGCAGATTCACAAGCTGTGCTCCTCTAACACCCCCAAAGAACGCTTTATACACTCGGAGTTTCTCTCTTCTAGTAAACTTTCTTTCCGCTTCATCTTCAGCCTTGAGCTCTTCCTTCGTTGGCTCTGGCAGATAACTCATAATTTTATTATCAATATCGTCATCGAACGCATGTCTCGCCGAAGGACTGTTAGCCTCAGACCAATTTTGTGTACGGATCAAAGCCACAGTATCTTTAGACGCTTGATTCCCATACTCCTTTTGTAATCTATTGACCACACTTTGATCTAACTCAATGGACTCGATGTCAGGATTCAGATACGTATTATAATTCATGCCTCCTAAGATACACAACTGCCAGTCATATATCCCAGCGCAATGAGAGAACCTACCCTTGATCTCCTGGCCCAAACAGCTCACTTGCATCCAACATAAATGTTCAAGCCAGAGAATCCCAAAATCCTTTAAACATCCATTGGGTACGTGATCGTTCCTCCCACCGTATATTATCAAACAGTTCATTTTCGCGAAATAATCCATTGTGTGCTGGAACCGCGGGAGCGGAGCCTGACCCGTGGTCTGGAGAGTGACCCATTTGAGACGTTTCCCAAAAACCTTCAAGACCTTGAGCGTGTTCACGGCGACCCCATCCTCGGTTTTTCCTCCGAATACGTAAATTCCTTCCTCTTTAATCAAGGGATTAGCCGCGTTTGGCTGCTCAGGGTTCTTGAACAGTTCAAACTTTTTGCGATCAGGGTGGAAGACCTCGCAGGCCGTATGAAAAGCGATTCCTGTTTCATCGTGGCCATCTGGTGTGTACGAATTCCATTTCATCAGCTGCAGGTTCAGCACCTTTAAATCAGACAAGGCGTTTCCATAGGTATCAATGCCTCCATGAACAAGCATATATTTCCCTACAATTGCCGCAATATGGTTACGGCGAGCCTCGACAAGGACCCCAGAGCAATACTGCCTTTTCCATTCATGAGAAGTGAGCGAAAGCATCCAAACGTCATTCAAACACTCTCTAATTTTTAAAGCGTTGTTGAATCGCTTTTCTCCGCCGAATATCACAAGATTCTTATCATATTCGCACACAGTGTGCCCGGCTCTCCCATCAGGCAAGTGATCTCCGGTCGGATCTATTTTCGTCCAAATTGAGGTCTGAAGATCAACCATATCGACATGATTGACCGATAGATGAGATCTCCCGCCATATAAATATCCAAAATCCCCTACTATTGTAAAAGTCCCTCCCTCTCGCACTTCTGGACGGTAGGAGAGGTTTTCAGGCTCTTTGCATTTGAATACTTTGAAATGTTTCATAAATAAAGCGTTGATATTATCAGCTGACAGCCGCACACGCTTTCGCTTTTCAAACGACTCTACTTTCGGGGTATCGAGCTTGCTAACGTGGGGCGTCAGAGTACTCTCATTTGGTTTTTCGCCGACAATGAGCGCATTTCTTGCCGGTGTCACTTTGATCTTCGGCATTTGAAGCTCTTTTTTCTTTTCATTGTAAAGCGTTCGGGACATCAGTCGCTGGGAATCGAGTTCTGACTGGGCGAGCGATTGGAGTATCAGCTTTTGCTGGGATTTGTTAAATGCGAGCTGCTTTTTGATATGATTTCGGTCATTTTTTCCGATGGTTAAATCCTGAGTAAAATTTTTCACTTCGCTTCTGTGGGTGGTCATGAGCTCATTGAAAGCCATAAACGTTTTTCTGAATGAAGTTGCGGAGGAGTTTGGTGAAATTATTGTCGAAGGTGCGAATAGGATCGGAATGTCGCCTATATCTTCCATAGAAAAATGCCTCATGTGCCTGTTTGTTCTATTGAATGCACTCATGTTGTCAGGGGGTTTTTTGTCAGGCTCTTGGTCGAATTCTTTGAGTTGTTTCTCTTCCGCGATGACGTTGAGCTTGTTGCTTCGTGGTTTATCGAGGCTGCTGATGCTTCCAGCGACTGAATGGTGCTGGCGGCTGGTAGGTTGTGGATTGGATTTCAGAGAAGGGCTTTGGAAGTTGTCGATAGACGGTTTTCGATGTAAACCTCCTCGGCTGGATAGTGGTGGCTTAATAAGATCATCTTTCAATGACTGATGAGAAGGTGTTGATCTATTTCTGACACTAGGAAACCCGCCAAAGTTTCCGAATGTGGTATTCATCGCGCTGGGTGTAGCCATGTGGTTTGTGAATAAATAGCGTTCGTTTCTCTAAATTATTTCTGAAGTAATTTTTATTTTACTACTAAGAATTGGGATATTAAAGAAAGAGAGAGAGGCTCATACAAATACGATTATTATAATAGATATGAAAACTGGGTTTCCTCTTCAATTTTGTTAGGACTGAGTAATCAAGATGAGAGATCTCGAAAATAGGTGGCTACTTCTGTGAGGCTGAAAATTTTTTTTCAGAGATTGCATCCAAAATTAAGGTTTGGGTATAGACCTTAATGATTGGAAAAAAAGTTAATGACAAACTGCAAATCACAGTATTTGCTTGGACAAGCATAAAATGTCGGACCGCAATTGGGACTATAATTCTCATGTATATATAGGTTCAATCTGTCTTTATTTGCATTAGCAAAGTAATGGCTGACAAAATTCTGCCAAGTGGGTATTTCGGTCAATTAGGGGAACTCTGTGTACTTTGTTAACTATGCTACATATCATCTACTTCATCACAATTTGCAAGGTGGCAGATCATCTTCAGGGTTAGAGATATAAATGCCACTCTCCGACCCTCAAAGGAATTATTATTAATCGAAAGCTTCCTTTCGGATTTGTGGTTCTTAACTCAAATCAGTATAAAGCATGTTACGGAGATTTCTGTATTCGAATTGTTTTTCATCTCAAAATCATAACACAAACTGAATTAATTCATCAGAAAGTCAACAAATCAACAGAAGTTTGTTAAATGAACCAAATTAAATATCCGAGTGAGTTTATTGATACATTCACTATCAAAATTTTCTGATCTCGGATTAAGTCGTAATGGAGTATTCCACTGACGTTCTCAATAACAATGAATCACAATACACACGCGAGTTAGCAATGTATGGGCTAGAGACTCTATCAAAGATCAGGTCACTCTCGGTTTACATTCAAGGTCTTCGTGGCGTATCTAATCCATTTGTTATCTTGAAACTTAATTGCTTAACTCCTAACAGCTAGGCATTGAGACCGCAAAGAACCTCCTTCAATCAGGAATCGAGAGGCTCGTCATCCATGACGACAATATAGTCCAAATCAGTGACCTTGGCTCCAATTTCTGCTTAAACGAATCACATGTCGGAAAGCTAACCCGAACCAAAGCTTCCTATGCCCTCCTTTCCAAAATCAACCCATCAGTTAAAATAACAATCCACGAAGGAAACTCTGCACTCTCTGAAACATTTCTAAAGGGATTTGACGTTGTGATCTTTACTGATTTCTACAACAAAGAGCTCCTGAGCAGCTACAATCGCTACTGCCGAAGCGGAAGCAAGCCGACTGGCTTCATCTATGGAGGCTGTTTGGGTCTTTACAATTTCGTTTTCGTTGATTTCGGTCCTGAATTTGCCTGCAAGGAACCCTCAGACGAAGAACCTAGAACCCTCGCGGTTTCCAACATTACCAACGATAGCATCGGCAAGGTCACCGTGTGTGCCGAACCACATAGGTTTTCAGATGGGGATTCAGTTACTTTTACCGGTGTAAGAGGAATGGAAGAAATCAACGGGAAAATTTTCCAGGTGAAGCTACTGTCGAGTCAACAATATGCTTTTTGCATTGGCAACACCAGCAATTATGGTAAATATCAAGGCGGAGGGGACGTTAGAGAAGTTATCCCCTCAAAGGTCATTAATTTTAAAACTTTTGAAGAGTCGCTGCTGGAACCATCAACTGAGTACTCTCCAATGTTTGAAATATATGATTTTGAGAAAATTGAGCGCGGGGGTTTGTTACATATTGCCCTGAGGGCCTTTCTTGCGTTTGCGAAAGAACACGACTCAGCGCTTCCAAAATTAAATCATGACGGTGATTCTGAGGAATTTGTAAGAATATTGACTGATTCGGTAACCAAGAACACGAGTGGGTTCCAAGCGGACCAGTTTGATGATACTCTACTAGACTTAGCTAAGAAACTTGCGTTGTTTTCTAGAGCAAACATACCTACACATATGACGTTCTGGGGAGGTGTTATTGCTCAAGAAGCGCTTAAAATCACCGGGAAGTTAATGCCGTATTGCCAATGGTTCCATTTTGAAAATTATGAATGCGTTCCTGAAACCTCTGTCCAAGAGAGAGAACCCCTTAACTGCCGCTATGATGATTTCATAGCTGTTTTTGGTCGAGCAAGTCAAAATAAACTCTCAAAAGCGAATGTGTTGCTTGCTGGAGCGGGAAGCATGGGATTGGAATTCAGCAAATTATTCGCACTAGGTTGGGAGACTGACTGTCGTGGACCCCAAGGACCTTAAATTAGTTAATCTTACTAGCCATCTATTATCGAGCCTTACGGCACTTGGCTCGAAGAAGGTTGAATTATCTAAAAAAATTGGGAATTTGATTAATCCGCTGGCTAATATTGACACATTTGCGGTGTCTCTTGATAAAGAAAGTGATGATATAATCACAGATGACATGTGGAGAAGTTTTGATGTGGTTTTCGCAGCTGTTGACTCAAAAAAATCAAAAGAGTATATCGATTCGAGGTGCGTTTCTGAGAGAAAACTCGGATTTTACCCTGGATGCTTAGGTGCAAAATATCACTCTGAAAGTGTAATTCCACACTACACGAATATTTACAAGAACGAGGAGTATGGAGATGAACTTGGAGTACCTATCAGCACTGTAATGAATTTCCCGACCAGCATTAGAAGACTGTTGAATGGGCGAAATCCCACTTCCAAACGAAATTTGAGGAAGAGCCTTCAAAAGCTCAGAGTTATATGACAAATGATGAGAAATCCCTTGATATACTTTATCAGATAGGAAGCTATCAAAGAGAAAAAGTAATGATCGAAATAATCATTAAACAAGATAGGAATCTTACTGGGAATTATTTCATAGGCCGTACGTGCAATTATTACATGGCTGACCGAGCTCGAGAACGCTTCTCATAAAAGATGCATCCAGCTTGCACGTGATCTTTATGATGTAAATCGTTGAAACTCTTTGGGTGATAATTGATGCTTTATTTAAAAGGAACTTTTCTACGAGAATACCAAAAAGTTGCTTGATCACTATCCTTTAGATTCGAAAACCATGTCTGGTGAATTATTTTGGACAGGAGCGAGGCGACCTCCAAAATTCATTCCTTTCGACTCTCAAGATCGAATGTGCTTTGATTTTGTTTATTATGGAGCGAATTTGTTTGCAGCGGTCTTCGGTCTTGAAAGCATCAAAGACAAGAAATATGTCAACGATTGTTTGCTTGACTATCAACCGCAGAAAAGTGAATTCCCAAGCTTCGAAACAAAAGAAATAGAGAGTGAAGATCTACAAACAGCTCTGCAAAGTAATTTTTATGGGAGAAAGCTCCTCATTTATTCGTACAGAATCGAAGTTACCAACTAAGGGACAGATTTTCCCTCAGAAATTCAATATAGATGAATACAGCAACTTCCAAGCTGATTTTATCACCACAGCAGCGACGCTGAGAGCAAGAGTTTACTCTATCGACGAAATTCCAAGATATAAGGTGGTGAGATTCGCAGGGGAGATTATCCCTATAAGCGTCCCATGTGTCTCGAGTGCCGTTGGAGCGACAGGTTTCGAGTTTCTTAAATATTCTACCGTAAAAATCTCAACGAAAAAATGACTTGATTCGTTCTCTAGGGGAAAAAGCCTGAGGTTTATCGAAATGTCTTCTGCAATATGAGCGTCCCTTTCATGATATTCTCGGAGCCAATGCTGGCAACAAAGGCGTTGGATGAGCAGTTCCATTCGGATAGTTTGAAATCAATTAAAGCAATACCTCCAGGTAATCCAGTCTGAATGTTATGTGTGGTTTCGATCATTTGAGGTTAGGATTCACTGATTGGGACAGAGAAATCGTCGAAGCACCTCAAACTCTAAAGAAACTCTTAGATTTCTATATGGAAAAGTATTCTGTGATTGTGGAGAGACTGACGACCTTGGAAGGAGTGGAAATCTATGATGAACACCAGAAAAAACTCTATGAGAGCTTGTAATTTTTCACAAATTTGAATTCGCAGCTTGATTGCTAATTACTACACAGAATGGCTCAACCTTTCGTAGAAGCATATAAAAAAGCCGGAAATCAGATTCCTAAGAGCAAGCGGTATCTCGAATTTAAAGTTACCGGCAAAACAGTTGATGGACTCCAGTGCAAGCTGCCAATCTTGAAGTATATGCTATAGAAGATCGATGAAATAAATATTCCATTATCTAATTCACTGAATTCGTTGAGTAAATTAACCTCATACTTTAAAAATGCTTTTGAGCCTGCTTAGTAAGTTACAATAGCAATTACTTGCAGTTCTATCAAACGTAAACCATCAAAAGTCTGTTTGAATTCAACTTTATGTGAAGTCCAAGAGAATAGTTAAGCATAATCTTTCAAGCTTTTTTCTATTATTATTCATTTGATTAACACATCGTTTCATTTATTTCAAAAGATCCTTTTAATATTTTAATTTAACGATTTAACTATCTCAAGAAAGCCAGGAAAAATTTGAAAATTATGGTGGATTACAAGGTACTCTCGCCTGCCTCCTATTTCTGAATTCTCTTAGGAATCCTCTTACATCCCAGTCTACGATGCTCCCTACCAGCAATAGTACGCCTCTTTCTTATCCATTTTCTTCATCAGCTTCACTAATTAAACAGTCCAGTGGCAATTGCAGAAGATCTTTCAATAAAATACAAAAATCTCATTGATGCAGAGAGAAAGGTGCTTCAGATTCCGCATTAGCCCCTAAAAATCTTTGTGTATATTAGCACTTTATCCAAGTTGAGAGCGAATACAACAATTTTATCTATCAGCTTGATATGCTATACAAAGTATTCTTTCATTACCCGCTGAATTTGTAACAAGACGTGCCTTAATTACAGCAACTGATGGAGAAATATGAAATTGTGCAGAAAGATAATGAAAGACTTTTTCAGGACGTAAAGATGGTTTATTTCCTATCCCTTCTGAAACGCACGCTTAGAACCAAGATTTGACTCGGACGTTGAAGCGACTTGAATATGAAGACCAAGACAGGAGCCAAACGCTGAAAAAACTTTACTATGCTTGCCAGAAACAAACGGAAAAATTACAAGTCTGCAAGTTTTCATTAATGGAGGCTGATGCAAATTTTGTAGGAATTGGAAAAGAGGAATTATGATTTACAGCAAGCAGTGGGAGTGCGACATGAGAAGAATCTCGAGATCAATGTAAGCGGCTGAGGATGAATGATATGAATTTAAAGAAATAATTCCTTGTTTTGATTAGTTCGAATTGAAAAATGCGATTGCGCAAAAAACTCTGCTCGATGAAAGGCTTTATGATGTAGAGGGAAAACTCACGGTAGCAAATTATGGTTTTTCACGGAGGGTTAACCGGTTGAATCTAGGCCGAACTCGCGAGACTTCGCAGAACGATCGACGACAGAGACCGTTACATTGCTGACATCGAAAAGAAGCTTGAAGACTACTCCAGCCTAAATCTTCGAATTTCTGATGATAACAGACAGCTGTAAAACTCTGAATTAGAAAGCAATTACTAATCATTTGGCATTATGAAGCAAACTTGATAATGAAGCGCAGAGAATTAACTATGAAGGGAAGATTCATCAACAGTAATATAAAGCATATCGCCTGTTATCTGAGTGTTGATAGGATTTTGGAGATTGAACATCTTAGAAAAATTATCGACGAAGAACGCGCACGCGCCAAGGTTTTAATAGATTGGATTATGAAATTCTTACGAGTTGCCAGGTGTATCAAAATTATGCGGATACTGCAAGCGGCATGGACCAGAGTATGCGAGTTAAAGACTTGGAGAAAGTCCTGAAACCGAATAATGCTTTTCTTGAGGATGAAATTCGTCGGCTCAGAAGAGAGCTCGAACATTCGCAGGTAAATCTCAAGAGGGGTGCCATGAGATTAAATTATATGGGATTAAGAAAACAATTACGCGAATGGAAAGACAAGCAAATCCTTATAAAAGGTTTGAGGCGAAAAATTCTGAGCGCAAAGTTGAAGGTGGGCGCCCTGGTGATGATTGGGATGAGAATGGAAGAGGACTGAGCCCAAATGATTTTGTTGAACGTGCAAATCAGTTGGTTCAGCTAGCTCAGAAGAATACAATTGCTCATGTTCGCAAGTTTTACACGTTCGCGCTCTGGAAGAGCACAATAGCGAACGAGGTTTTACAGCAGAAGATCGAGGTTGTCGAAGAGTAATGAATATGAATCACATCAATATATTGATTGTATAATGAATACAATAGCGATCTTAGGCAGACTCAGACGCTCAAAGCAACGAGGGAGGTGAACATTTCGCCTGATATCACGGAGTTAGTTGGTAAGATATAATATTGCTGGTAGTGTGTTAACGGTGTCAAAAGAGAAATTGAGTGAGCTGTTTATCTTTGTGAGAGTTACCATCGTGGATATCGTGTTCGAGATCTTCGTTCGAAGTGCAAATCACGCTTTTACCAAGAAAATGTAAGGATCTATGCCTTTGAAATTGGCCGCTGACATAATGGTGCTGCAGCAACTCTTTGATCCTCTTCATTATCAACTTAAAGGAACTCAAGGAGAACAATTCTTATATTATGGTCTCGTTCACTCAAATCTACAACAGGTACGCTTAGGCCTTCTTAGCGGGTTAAATAGCTGAGAATTGTGTGGTTGTGTAGGATGAAGGAGATTCTCGATGAAGACAAGCCTAAAAAACAATACAAAGACTCACAGATCATGGATGCTGTTCAGAGCGTAATTTGCAAATTATAACGGCAATAATCTTTCATTTGCTGTTGTTGTAGTCAATGAAAAAGAAAGGTGTTGACGCAGATTTCAGAGATAACGTCAACGCTTGGATCGAGGATACAATTGAAGAAATTGACAAGAAAAGAAGTCAGTCCAAGGAAAACGAAGCCAATAAGGTTATTTATTTGATTTTTCTGTAGCTTATCTTTTCCTTTGGTGATTTAGGAGTATCTCTATCTGTTCAGACTGCTCGCCATTAAGTATCGAACGGTGAATCCAATGTCGCAGAAGAGAATAGACCTTGATCCTGATCTCCAAGCATCCCTCGAAGATAAAATCTGCGTCGCTTTCCTTAGGTATCCATTAGATTTTTGCCTTTTCATTAATTGTTATTTTCATAGAGCTCTTGAAGTCCGAGACCCACAAGAATAACCGCCTCATATTAACTCCCTTAGGAAATTCTTGATAACGCATTTATTTTCCTATTTTATAAAATTGAATCAGGCAACTCATAGCAAATTTTACCAATAACTGCTGCAATCAGTTCAATGCATACTACCATTCTGATTTTTTGAAGCATACATACATAACAAAAAGCCTCTTATAGACCTCCAAGCATTTAAAATTGTTGCTTAGGTAAGCCGAGATAATTAGTTTGAAGCGATAAATTCAAATAAAACTTGAATATACGGAATTTTATGAGCTTGATAGAAAACTAGTCAGGTCAGTCTACGTTGTTAATTTAGAAAGGAGCTAATTTATTTATTCATCACTCTATTGAGTTATGAACAGCACACATAACGTTTTTAATAAAAAGTTGTATTGAAATATCAAAATACAAACTTATCCCATGAGCCGGAGCTATTATACTAATTTTATCATAAACAAATTATCAAAACAACCATCCTCTGCTCTCTCTTTCCTTCTGTGGCTGCAGTTTTTTACGACTGGTGCAAAACCCACAAAAGAAACCATCTTGTTCGGTCTCCTCAACATCGGGCTCTGTTTTTAAATATTTTTTCCAGGGTCTGCCCGACTCAGCATAGGTAGTTTTTCCTGAATATTTTTCCATATTATTCCAACTATCTTTCCCTCCCGTCTTCCTCATCATGTCATACTCCGGAAGGATATGATTAAGTAAAGCGTCATTATTAAGATCATAGTTCGAAGGACTCGGAATTTTCTTCTTTGCAGAAGCATTTTGGACTGAATCATCTTTTCCAAAGAATTTCACGATTTTGGCTAGCGGCGATAAATCTTGTTCTTGCTCTTGCTGATCAATCGTCGGTAATCGGCATGCTGTAACTGGTTTTATTCTTTTTGCGTCAAAATACCCTTCTTCCGCCTTTTTCTCTAAAGCGGCGAAGGACTCGTCGGTTTTTGAGCCGAGCTTTGAATCGAGCTTCAGGAAGCGTGACCTCGGCGATGGCGGTTGAGACGACATGCAAGATAAATCTATTGAATTTATGCCAAAATCTTGTGAAATCATTTCATCATAGTAGTCGTCAGGGGTTTCGTGCTTGAGCTTGGGCACTTTTTGTGGAGGCCTTTGAAATTGTTATTCTATTGAAAAGGAAAAGAAGGTACCAAAATTTTTCTGTTAAATCTGGGAGAGAGCCTCCAAATCGAAGTTCTAATTGCGTTGAGGGCACTTGACTTAGCAAGGTTGTTTTGTTTTCGGGAGTTATTACGGTGATTTTTTTGAGTGTTTTCTTCGATATTTTGTCTATCATTGCGAATCAGCTATAGATAATAATAAAATGTGCCTTTGACGAGCTTCCACATTGTATCGAATTCTTTAGGGAGGTTTAGAAGGAATAATTGTTCCAAAGTCTCTGGGTAATTCATCCCTATCATTTGTATAAGAGAGTCCACCAGCTGAGAGAGGCAAGTAGTGAGCTAAACTTTACTACCGATTGTTATATTACGCTCAGATTGTCTTCTGACAATTTCAGGTTGCTCGCATCAACTATAACAATCCAGTTCTCAACAATGCCAGGAACAAATGAATATCGCCGCACTGTCTCAAGTAGCGTTGTGATCGCAGCCATCAACGTATTTATTGGATACTAGACAATTTGATTTACAAATGCCAATCCCACGCCTTTATTACCTTCGCTGCATCAAATTTCGCTGGGTTGACTATCAACACCGGTCTAAAAAGCGCATCGAAGCCATACTGGTACACCACGCCTTCATTCTTAAGGAAGCTTATACCAAAACGAGTAAGATTATAGCTTACGAGTAATGTTTCAGCCGCGGGAGTGAGCTTGTGAAAAAACGGCTCTTTAAGAAACGCAATGTGCCTCTCGACGCGGTCAACGCAACCATCAACATCGAATAGTTCAAATTTCGAAGCGTAAAGAAACCTCAGCGAGTTCGATCTCGTCCAACTAAACAAATCATCCAAATAAATCAATTGCGTTTCTATATCCAACACTACTTTGAGGGAAGATGGATGTCATTTGCCGCGAGGAGTCTTTGCAGTTCATTGATTTTCTGCTCTTCAAAAACATCAAAAGGTACTCGGAAATAAATTTTTCGAGTTGCATTTCGTCCCATTCCTGAATAGATGTACTCCACTAAGCGAGATCATTTGAGAACGATGAAGGCACAAGTAGATTACATGGATGTTTTATTTTGAAAACCTCCTTTGGCTGTCTCAAGGAATCGAATTCTTTGATTTTCATCACTAAAATTTACTCTGTCACAAATTTCCAGCGATTAAACTGCGCTGATTACTTAGTTTTAATTTATTTCCAACGCATATACCAACCTTAACTGACAAGCTCAAATTGCGTTTTCACTTATCAAATCAAAAGAAAGGGACCGGCAATCAACTCCACTCCCTATATTTTTGCGAAATGCATGTGCTTTGCATTTTGATTAAGGAACCACTGCAGGATTCTCCGTTACATTTATAGATCAGTTTAGAGCTTTGAAATAAAATTACAGACAGTGTCAATTAAAGAGCAGCGTAAATGAGCACATTCATAACAGATACTGCGATCGAAGGGCAAACAAAGCTCTTCGTCAATAAACCAGCGACTTACGATGAGCCCATCAGAGACATTTCTCCGATCAAGGCCCAACCTGAGCCTTTGAACCATAGTCTCGCCTCTCGGCCAAAACTCGAAGAAAAAAGCTTGCGAGAACTGAAACCGGTGGTATCATCAAAGGTCTTTCCCACCTCTCAACGCGCAGAAGGTTCTAAGCAATTAAACAAATTGGAAATGCCAAAGTTTACTTCACCTTCAGTATTGACACGCTTTTTTTTCGAGAGTTTCATTTTCTTTATTCGATTCATAGAAACACAGTCTCAAGCCTTCGTCGACGAAGTCGCACAAACGGATGAAATCCGATGACGCGTTTTTCAAGAATCCAGCAGTTGAAAGGATCAAGGAAGTGAAAGCTCACATGAATCAACTAAGATCGTCCCTCGAGACCAAAAAGAAGCAAACTGAAGTTGCTTTGAAAGAAGGTCTGAAAGATAAGCGGGAAATCCAAACTCTTATCGATCTCGATCAGCAATTGAAGACCCTGAATTTTTTAAAAGCTTACGATGATGAGATTGTTAAGTAATTACCAAAAGCAATGAGCATTCTTCATTCATTGGTTTATTAGGAAATTCGATAAGATATACCAGACGAAGCCTCGCAATGTCATTGACTTCAATATAAAAAATCTCGAAAAACGCAAGGTTTTCAGTAAGCAAATCGAAAAGGAGCAGGTAATTTGGCTAGTCGTGACCCTTGAATGTTTATTAATTCGTGTAGGAGCGAATTGAGAATGAAAAGAAGGAGCTAAACAAGCGGAAGTACGAGATTCAGCAGCTTGATAAGAGAATCATGGAGCTCAACACAATAACCTATGGAGTGGACGGCCGTATGGAAGATAACTCCAAATTAGAGGCTGGAATAGAAAAGCTAAAGGCTCTGCTGAAAGAAGCCGATCGCAAGGCGAACATGGAGGAGCTTTCCTGTGAAAAGCTCGAACATGTGAGAGCACGCACGAAAGACGATCTTCAAGTGACACTCAAGAGGAACATTGAACAAGAGGAGGAAATTAGAAAGAAGGAAGCAGAAACGAATATTGCGATAGCGTTCCAAGGGATTACGAATAACAGACTTACCAAATTGAAATACGAGGTATTTCTCTCATAAAATGCGTTCAGAAGGAATGATATGGGGTTTATAGGAGAGTAGAATATTAAAAAAGAAGCAAGGGATAGAGAAGAACATCGATCCTTTGTTCGAGTCGATTCTTGATGATGAAGTTTCTTTCTTTGAAGATAAAATCGCGATGAGAGAAATTCGTCGTCATGAGGAAGAGCTTAAGCTCAAACAAGAAAAGGCGGATGAGATCGCCAGGCAAGAGGCAAAGGAAAAAGAGGAACACGAGCAAAATCAAAGTATTTTTGTGAGATTAGTTTGTGTTGCTTACTGACATCTGCTAGAACTAAGAAAGGAAAGGCTTTATAGACTTGAGAGAGAAAGGCTACTTAATGAAAAAATCGCAGAGTTTAACGATCTGAGAGACGTGACTCACGTCAATCATATCAATGAGATCTTCGACTATTATGAAGACCTCATCGAAAAGGCGAATAAATTGGAGGGTGAACGACAAAGAAATGAAAAAACCATTGAGAATATCCAGGAGGAGATTGTAACTACTCATTCGATTGAATTGGGATCATTAAATTTATTTGTTTGTTAGGAGGAAAGAAAGAAAAGGCTTGAAAGCATCAAATTCGAAAACCGCAACGGCATTGATAGTCCTATGAAGAAGAAGCCAACTGATAAAAAGCCTCAGGAGGCTGATCTCAATAAATTATTCGCCGAAGACGAAGATTTCGCTCAGGAGAGGATCGCGCTACATAATAAAACCATCGAGCTTCAAGATGTTGAGCAATCGGTATAAAAAGATTTGCTGTCTTTGACTTGAGGCTTATGCAATCATATTATAGCTAGGGAAAATTGAAAAGTTGCTATCAGAGGTGTATATTATCATGGGAAGAGTCATCCACCAGGTTTTCAGAGGAAAAAAGACTCTGAAATACAGAGAAGACAGAGAAAACGCTGAGATTGATCTTGATACGCATTTGTCTCAAGTGGGTATCGCGCTGGAGAAGATGATTACAATTATTGTGAGGAAAAGAAAAGCATTCCGTATCGAGAGCATTAATACGGTATATATACTTTTTCTTTTGAAGTTTAGTCTGATTAACCTCACGTAGGATGGAACTCATCAAAAGCCTCCTGATTTCTTGGGATTGAACACAAAGAGACTTAAGCAAGGCATCGAAATTGATCCTGAACTCAAGACATACGGTAATTAGATTTATTGAAGTTGTTTATTCAAATTCCTTGTAAACTTAGCGTTGGAAGACGAGTTGCCTTCAGCGGAACGTGAAGAGTTCTTCTACTTAGAGAAGAAACGAAAGGATTACAAGAAACTTCTTGAACTAGCCAAGCAAGGTAAGATGTCCGAAGAGGAGCTGCAGACGGCGCTTGAGCAGATTACGAAGGAAGAGCTTGAGGCAGACCCCAGAAAATGAGTTATTTGTAGTCTAAATAACTAATTCTATCATGAATTTCAACTTTTTTTCATTGCTTTTTCGTTGCAAATCTCGTGGAGTTATCTTCTAAGAGAGTTCTTGATTATATTCCATATGAGTTTTTGTAACGTATTTCGGTATATAAAATTGCCGCTATATGTCTCTGTTCAATGAAAGGATTTCAGATAATAGATAATCGCTGGTATTATTTCAATTTTATTGAGTGCAAAGGAACTAGTGTGTTTAGGTATATCTACTATAGTTGCCATTTCTCAAGGAATTGATTGATGAAGGAAACAAGATAACAAAAGAACGAGATTATATTTGCTTTGATGCTGGGCTTTGTAGGAAAATGAGCAGTACACTTGAAATTTAAAAAATACACTTACGTCGGGATATATTATTTAACAAGATTCTATGTCAACTAGGATAGTAAACGAAAATTTCTGCTTTCTTTGAAAAATCATCAGCTTATTTTTTAGCAGATCCTAAAACTAGTTTTGATTCTAATCCATCAACAAATTCTTTAAACGTGACCTTTCCATCTCTATCCGCATCTAGTCTTGCGACTACCCATCCCGCTTCGCTGATACTAACATTGAATTTATTCGCAATGAGAAAAGCCTGAACTTCTCTCGCTCCGAAGCGCCCAGCCCGCGCTAAGTCCAATATCTTAAAAGCCTCTTTGAAACTAAACAATGTTCGTTTGGCTAATGCTTGTCTTAGCTTCTCAGCATTCAATTCTGCAAATATTGCTGCTTCCAACACATTTTTCAGCTTCTGATACGTTTGGCCTGAGATCTGACGTCCTGTCGATTTACGCATTGTTATTCTATTGGCAACTGTAGGATCTTTTGGGGCAACGATGGCCTCGAAGTCGCTCGGGGAAAAATTGCCGTCATGATCGTAATCAAAGTGATTAAAAACTAAACCTGCATCTCCCGATGATAAGGCGAATTTGAAGTCCTCGAGGACTTGCTTGAATCGAACGCGACCGCACAGCCCTTTGCCTGTTTCATCAAATATCTGTTTATAAGCTCGATAAGGCACGAAATCCTCTTGCATGGCTAATTCGCATTTAGCTTTTTCCACCACTCGTTCTAATTCAATGATTTCCTTGAGAGTCTTTGCGAAATTGACTTCTTCAAATCCTTTCATTTTTGAAGGCTTTCGCACCTTATAGTGCTCTGGTTGTGGTGGCTTGCGGGTGCCTTTGCTGCTCGCGCTTTGGCCTCGAGGAGCAGGTGTTTCCGCCACTCCAAAACGGACTTTCTTGGTGGATTTGGGCCGCTCTTGCGGTTCATTTTTCTCTTTCTCAATCGTTTTTTGAGGTGTTCTCATTCTACCGACCGATTGAGCTCTTTTTTGAGGGGTTAATTTGCTCGTACTATTTTCTCTGCTCTGAAGCCCACCTGCTTTCTTCAGTTTCTCAGGAGTCCCTGTGGGTCTGTTGTTCGAAGGGCTGTTACTCCTCGAGAGCTGCTTGTCGGACGATTTATGGATCTTCGGTCCTGCTGGCACCCAGGGTTTTGTTCTTCCTTGTAAATCTTTCAGGTGCTTTCCTGTTCTCATACTGATTTCTTCTCTCAAAGCATAGGATTTTACCGGAGTCCCTTCTCTGCTGCGTGAGCCCTGAGAGCCTCGGGGTCCTTCGGACCCCCGTCTTGATTTCTGCTTTGGAGATTCTTCGGTAACAGAAAAATGTTTTTGCCTAAATGACAAGTCTCCATCTTCATCTCCGAATTCGAGTTTTTTCTGAACCTGTCTTCTCGATTGTGCGCTCCCCTCCACTCGACGCGGGGGACTTGAGCTGTAGTTTTGAGGGAAATTGATCGCGGTCAGCTGATGCTGCATTGCCTGTTGCACCAAGTGTTTGGCCTGTTGCTTCGAGTACTTCGCTGCTGAAGTAATTATATCCTCAACGTACCTATTCGCTGATCCTCCCGACTTCCCCGCCGGGCTTCTCAAAGGACTCGTGTTTTGAACCATAGACTCGTTGGTTCTGCTTTGATTTAAGGAGGCGTTGATATAATTTTGCACGTTCTTTGAAATTTTGCGATCGGATCGGTTCAAGCTTTCTTCTACAGGCGCAGTCCTTAGTTTTTCTATATATCTCCTTGACTCAGCAGAGGAATCTAGCGAGCGGAAATCTCTTTGGGGTCGTACGCCATCATCTCTGCTGAGTGGTCTTCGGCTGACAAAGGGCTTGTATTTCTCTTCAGTGAACGAATCTTCTCTTGAATTCTGTCTGAAGTTATTGTTTTTCACCAGTGGAGAGAAGTGTGGTGAGCTCTCTCTGCTTTTCCTTGAGTAATCCACGCTGTCTTCAGTGAGAGCTACACTGAGTTGAGGTTGCAACCCTGACTTTCTTATCCTCTCAGCGCTCTTTTTTAAGTACTCGGAGCTTTTGTAGTACTTCTCAAATGGATGGAAGATCTCAACGAACTCAGTATAGTTCCATTTGCCATCCATATCTTTATCAGCTCGTTTGAAGAACGGCTCGATCTCTTCGAGGGTTAGCGTCCCACTCTTGCGGATATAGTTAAGTAAGGAGTCTCTATCGATATACCCGTTTCGGTTGCAGTCGATGAGTCTAAAAGCGAGATGCACGTCCCAATCCGAGCATTGCTTGACATCTTCTTTCAAAAGCTCCATGTTTTTGTAGACATCTACTTCCCTAGCGATGAGCTCAGCTAGTTCGACATCGACATTCTTGTCTACTTTAGCAGTAGGGTCCATGTGGTATTTATGTCGATGTGTCGCAGACTGGCGAAGGAATCGATCTGTTGACGGGAGAATCGCGTCGAGGAAATCGGTGTAGCCGAGTCGCATGTCGCCTTTCGATGCGAAATTCATAAAGAAGAGCTCGAGGTCCTCTTCAGGGACGTACATCCGAGCTTTTTGGAGGAAATTCGCGAGGTCTTGTACTCGGAGATGTCCCAAGTTCGATTGGTCGATCTTTTGAAAGGCCGTGTAAGGCTCAAAGTCAGGGTTTGATGCGAGGTCTTGACGCTTGTGCTCGAGGTGGGTTTCTGCGTCGACGAAAGAGAGAAAAAATTCTCTTAGCTTCTTATGAGTCTGGTTTCTCAATGACATTTTCAAATAGCTTTACGTTAGATAAAAATTAATTACGCGGAGTTCTGAGAGATTAATTGCTGAATTTCAGTTGTAAATAAATTAGTAAATTTTAACTATTGCAATAATTCTGGACCTTGCTTAGTCTTGATCGTACCATTGCTTATGTAGGTGGTCTCATATGGTATTCCCCTTGTTTACTTAGCTTTTACAGGAGAGGACTGTTATTTCAAAGAATTAGCTCGTATTATTGTGAATATTCAGTTTAGTCTGTAGGAATATTACCATTACCTAAGAGAAATGAACGAAAAAACTCAGCAAACTGCCTGAATAAGGCTGCTATTCACACTACTAAATGGCAAAATAAGCCAGAAAGAATTTTCGATGGTGATGAAAGTATTCGGGATAAAAATGCAACACTGTTAAAAAATTTCCCGAAAGTGAGATACGTTTGAATATAACTTTTCTATTCTTGAAAATAAAGACAATAAAACTATGAAATTAACGATTGTAATCCAATCCAAATACCAATGCAATTATGAAGAAGTAATAATTATCTATTCTCTGCTACTTTTTCTGTGTGGCTGCTGCTTTCTTTTTCTCCTCCTCCTCGTGAATTCTATTCACTATCGACCACATTTTAGTCGACCAGCCATCAACCAGCGCTTTCAAACCTTGCTCACTAATAAAAGCGATAAGAATTCTCTTCCCTCAATAGAAACTTACTTTGGCTTCTTAATATAGAATGCGTTCAGGTCTTCTCTCCTGAAGAGTCCAATCATAACCGTGTCAACATCATCCTTCTTTTTCACCGGCTCAACTTCCTCATCTTGGACTAAAAGAATATAGATTAGTCGATTCAAGCTATTAATCAATCATACTGAATTTGAAAGGCGGCGCGGGTTTTGTTTTCAGCTCATTTGGCAGATGAGTTGTGTTGTTTCTCTGGATAGGAATCACACCTTTGATGAAATCCAAAGTTGTGAGTACCAAGCAGGAGGCCAGTGTCCTCATGTTGCTTTGAAAGGATAAGTTGGTAAGAGACACTACAACTAATTTCTTTACTTTTTAACAATATCATTTTTGGGAACTTTGGCATCAAATTCCCAAGGCGCGCTCAGCAGCTCCTTAACCAGAATCCTTATGATCATCAACATCGCAAAGTTCATTCTGAGTTTTTCCTTGTTTGTATCTCTAAATTTGGAGAAAAAGCTTATTCTCTGTATTGTCACGTATTTTTTTACTTCAGGCCACCATAGGTGTTGAAATTAAGACGTTGGAGCTCAAAATCAGTGATAAAGGTCTGCGGGAGGTAAGCGTGGTCGTAATACACTTTGTTCAGAAAATTGAGCAGGGCTTTGGGCATGATTTCTTCGGTTGTTTGGTTAATCATCGCGTCCATTATTCCCTTTAGTTTAGTCTATCATAACAATTAATGACACTTTCACTCTTCAAAATTGATTTCATACAAATATCCATGTAGCTCGATCGTTTGCGTCTTTGTCAGCTACCTTCTTGCCATTGACGGGAGATATGTGTTTCGCAGTTTTTATATCCGGAATCACCTAACGCACAAAATCATTGATATTTTTTTCATCGATAGAGCTCTTACCGCAGCCATTGCCTTAGTTATCGCAGTTTTGCACCAGCCTTTCGCACTCTATTAGTTGATAAAGCAAATCTGTAAGCTGCTCAGAAAAAAATTTTACATCCATAGCAAGACGGATATCATCGCTAACTTGAGCATTAAATGCAGCACGACGCGCGTCAATTTTCTCACCAGTGGCTTTTTTGAATAAATGCGGCCATGCTGTTGTCCAGAGCATTGCTCGAAGCTTTTCTTTCATCTTTTTCCTTTAAACTAGATGAGAATCTGTCTATCCAGTGTAATTTACTTTCTCTTCAAGGCTTCTTCCTTCTTCTTTTCTTCCTCCTGCTTTTTCTTTTCTTCTTCAAGGGCTTTATTAACTGCGTCCTGCGTTTTGTCTTTTTCCTTCTTCTTTTTGCCTAATAGAATGAAAAGCTAAGCCTCACGACTCCATTCATAGTTTACCTCCGCCTTCTTCATCGTCACCTTTCTTAGCCCTTCTTGGCTCATAATCGTCATAGTCATCATAATCGTCGTATTGTGGTTGGTATCGAGGCGGAGGTTGTCTATAATACCTATCATCGTAATCGTCATTGTCATCATCGTCATCGATTCCCTATTTTTGTCACAAATAACGCTTAGAAGAGTCCTTAATCCTCTAGTTACCAATGCTTTAAGCAGTTTTTCCATTTGTTTCGCTTTGCTTTTGGAGGCGTCAGTCTTTTTCTTTTCTAATACCCAGAAACTGAGAAGAAAGTCCCATTGAAATAAATACGTTGATTTGGGTTGCCTGAGAAAATAAACGGCAAGAAACCTTTGCCCATATTCATGCCACTAAGCGGACTTGACATCATTGATAAAGGGGAATGCATCATTGAGCTCGGACTTTTCATTCTGAAAATTCAATGAAAAATGATAAAAGTTCAAGATTATTGCGTTTACAGGTTGAAAGGATCTTTATTGATATTTTGCATTCTATTGAAAGGGTTTTGAGGGTTGCCTAAACAACAAATATTAGCTAGAGGGAAACGATGAGTTATTACTGTTAAAATCTTTAGTTTTATTGGTAATATCAGTCTCTTTGAATTTCTCAGTTTGCATTTTAGCTTCTAGCTTCAATTTATTAATTTTATGACGCAACTCCTCTGTTTCTTTCGAGATTTTGCTTTCACTCTCGGTGTTGGCAAGAGTCTGCGTCATATTCTGTAGAATTTGGTTCTGCTTTTCTAACGACTGAGCCAGCATATTCGAGAGTTTGCTACCCGATGAATCCTTTTTCTTATCACTTGCTACAATTTCAAGCAATTTCAGCAGGAAAGTCGGGTCATTTGCCCCAGCACCACCGTACATTCCCATAGGAGAGGATATTGGAGGTAAGAAACCGTATCCTCCTCCCTGAGGGTAGGGGTTTGGAGGCATCATTGGATGCTGATAAGGGCTCATATGATTATAAGGACCGGGCTGCGGATTCGGGTAATTTCTGTCACTAACTGATCCTTTATCTGCTCTATGACCTTTCGGGTGGCCTCTATCTGTTAGTCTTTCTCCCCTTGATGAAGCTTGCGAAACTTCTGTCCTCAAGTTAGGCTTGCTAGATTTTTTCGAGTAAAATGCATCGAGAGGATCTCTGGTCTCAATATCCTAGAAGAAGGCAAGATATTCAACAACAGCTTCACAAGTAATATTGCTACTAATTGCTTTTCATAGGCATCCAATAGATTCAACGCATTTCGCTCTCTTTCCCGTGAAGCCACATGCCTTGGCTTCACGTCGTATTTATTCAAAGGTGCTGGTTCGGCTTTTTTATAGCGCTGCAATTCGAGCTCTCTACGTAGAGCTTCCTGTTCATATTGCATACGCATCATTTGCTCCTGCTGCTGGGCGATATAGGCTTGCTGTTGATTGTTTATGCTCTAAACAAAATTTCGATGCCATCTTAATTCAGATAATTCATTACCATTAGGTTGTCATAGTAAGGATTGTATTGCTGAGGGTCAAAGCCTCCTTGCATATTCTGTCCGGGTTGATTCATGTAATTATCGACTGCTTGTCCAAAATTATCAGGTTTTTTCATTGAAGGCTCCTTGCGGATACTCCTGGACAGCTCTTCTCTGGGTGTTGAGCCTTGGGTCGAATGCTGAAAGGTGGAGGCTTCCTCTTCAACAGGCCTGAATTTTGATTTTGGGGCTGCTTTCTTTTTCTTCTTAGCGACCTTGCTCCCTGATTTCTAAGGCAGGAATTCAGAGGGTGTTTGTCAAGATCTGTACCTTAGGGGCAGCGGCGTACATACTTTCATCAGCCATTTTCTGTGATCCGAATTTTTGAGCGAGTGTATATTAAGAGAATGTAGTGAGAACAAATAAAACTACCAGTAAGAAGTCGGTTTTAATAATTTCTTTGGTCAGGCATCCTGACAACAATTAAAGTATATAGAAAACTGAGATTTGGATGATCACAGTATATGACCTAAGGCTTTTGTTGGATACTTGAGCATTAGGGCCCCTCATTTGAAACTTTGAATCGACGAGATATACTTTTGTGAGACTTCTTTACATACAAACTCTAAGTGTGGCTTCTCACATGATTCATTTCGTGCGAAGGTGTTTTTGCTTCTAGTTATGATTAAACCAGTTCAGCGAAAGTGCAGTAAAACTGGATTTTCTTACTCAAGATTTTTTATTACAGTAGATCAGTCTAATTGGATCAGCTCTCATTAGCATAGAGCTTTTAATTAAGATTAGGGAGTTTCGAATATAAACGGAAGAAAAGAGTATCTTAAATTATAGATAAAACAGCGACTCTGACTCGAGTGTCAGTATTTAATTTGTATGGAAGTGCTTGGCTTTTTGAAATCCGGCTTTCGAGAGATCGTTTTTCATTCAGACACCATTACAATCATATATTAATTAAATGGTTGTCACTAAGAGGACCTGACTGAAGAACCAATAATATCTTTAAAGCATGAAAGAATGAAGAGACAAAAAGCATGAGTACAAACAAAATTCCGCATAGCAATTAATATATTTTCCTTGATTCTAATAATCGATTGTTTTTCATTGTTGGTTTTGCGACAGACTGTTAAGAGCTAAAGACTCGAAGCAACACCGATTCCTCCAAACCAGAATCAAATGATAAATAGTTACGAATTCTTCAGCACTATTTGCTTCAACTGAGTCCACATTAGAATTCTTAAATCTTTTTATCTAATCGTTCATATAATAAGTTCTGATTGTGTTTGGAGTATTTTTTATCACGATAAATTGGTAGTACTTGAAAGTATTAGAAAAGCAGTATAAAACCCTCTGCAGAAGACTTATATATATATAGATCCTCAGACAATATTATTTGAAGTATCCCTGCTCATGCAATATATCTGTTGTTTCATTCAACGGATGCCATCATTAGTTATTAGCAATGCTATTATTCGCAATCCATGGCAATTGAGTCTTGTCCCTCTTCTTTCTCCTGCTCAAATGACCAATCTAAAGAAAAAAATCCATTAACATTCCTCAATTTCAATAATCTCTTACTCAAGAAGTCAGGTGCTGCCTCGTCCGTACAGTTGTGGTCGGCAATAGAATCCGTTTTTGCGCTTGTGAACTCCTGCGTTCAACAATTAGGCAATTTTCAAATAAAATGGATTTACTGGATCGAAATTAGAAATATCGGTCTCACTCTTAATTTTGGGCACAAACGGTGCCGGCATCGTTTTATTAAGCAGCGCATCCCAGTCAAACCCATCGAACCAGGGGTGCTTTTTGATGGCTTCTGCATCATCAGGTCCATAGCCTAGTCTCTTCGTCGGGTCTTTTTGTAGCAATTTATCCAGTAGGTCATTGACGTTGCTACTGAAGAAATTCGGTGCCTTCAGCTTCGCATAAGCGATCCTTTGGAACAGCTCCTTTCGGTTCTCCGCATAGAAAGGAGGAGTGCCGCTTAACATTTCGTAAAGCATGGTTCCTAGAGACTATTAGGAATCAATAAGATAAATTTTTTTACCAAAAGTCCACCAGTCGACTTCTTTGCCATGGCCTTGCTGCATAAGGATCTCCGGTGCGAAATATTCAGGCGTCCCGCAAACCGTATAGGCGTTTTTCCCCATTTTCGAGAGACCGAAGTCCGTGATACGCAAATATCCGTCCTTATCGATAAGGACATTTTCCGGCTTTAGACTGAGAAATGAAAAAGTTAATTTTCTTTGACAAAGCGGGAGTGCTACTCTCGGTAAATGACTCCTTTCTTGTGAAGTGCTTCTAATGCCAAAAGGATCTGTGAGCAATAAAATCTCGCTCTAATCGAGTTAAATTCAGCTGTCATCGATTAAATAATTTTACTGATCTTCTTTAAAAAATCTGCGCTTCTGCAAGAGGTTAAACAGCTCGCCTCCTGGACAATACTCCAGGGCAAAAAAGAGCTTCTTCTCACTTTGGAAAGTGTAATAGAGTTTAACAATGAACGGATGTTCAACACCTTTCTAAATTCGAATGTTTATAGGAGGAATCAGCGAGAGAGGCTTTACCAAGATATCCCTTTCGGTTTGAACTTTGGAGAATTGCTGGTTGGTTTTTATCGATGTTTTTTTTAAGATCTTCAAGGCGTAGATCTTTCGATTGCTTTTTTTTCGCACTAAAGCGACTTTGGAGTAAGATCCTTGACCAAGGATCGACAGTAAAGTGAAATCGTCAAGCGTTAATGCTTTTAACTTCGTTGGCGAGGGAGATTCATCTTGGAGAGACGCCTTGCTCAATAAGATGTTGTCAGGTCGTTGTGTTTCGATATTCATTAAAAAAAGCTTTTTAAATATCTGATTTTTGGTTATCAGTTTAATAATTTAGCTATAGAACAAAAAATTGATCTCGTTCAGTAAATTTTTTGTGCGTTGCGAAGAAATAGCAATAAAGCGAACTTCGAATTAACTTGAATTAATCTCTTTGGAGGTTGTTCGACAAATCTTTTGGCAGCTTTAGAAGGCAATAAGATCAGAAACAAGCAGTAAATGAGTTTGGTATGATAAGTATGCATTGATTAGTTTGAAAAGCTCTTTTATTGACTTTCTTGGCTTCGAGTGTGCAAAGAAGATGAGACTTAGATAGGAAAAAGATTTAGAGGTACTGTTGTTAGCTTCGATGAGGGCCTTTAGTGATGTATCGATGATAAAGGAGGAGCATAGGTGCAAATTTGTTCTTTTGCAACGGCTGCAAAAAAATTAATTGTCGGCGGGCGGATGCAGTAGATTCAGTAGAATCAAGTAGGATTAATTTACCAGTGGGGTCATTCGTCGAGTAACATATGCCAGAAATAGAAGCTTGGTTAAAGAGATTACGTATTTGTCGTGAAGTTGTTGTTAGAAAGTCCCTTTAATCTTGCCTTTCAATTAAAGACATAACATCATTATTTTTTGGATATTTTGTTTCTTGCTTCTAAAACGTTTATAAAAAAACAGCAAATATGTCAAAAGATCAACATAAACGAGCTCTATTTGAGAGTCCAGGTTGAGACAAGGTAAAAATCGTAAAATTTATAGCATTGGAAGTTTTAAAGCGAATTTATCCAAACTTCAAACAACATTAATCAGCAGTATCTCAGTCAGAAAGTTAAAACTCTTCAGTATACTCAATCAAAAGTTTATTGGTGAGCCCTTTTTGAATGCTACTTTTTTCATGAGGAAAAATTTACAATTTCATTGAAACTTTCGAAAGAGTTAACATGTGAAAAAATAAAATAAATTCTCTGTGTACTATTAAATTTGATACTTTGTGAACGTTTTTCTTCTCTCTCTACCATCACCCTTTTATTGTAAACATTTCAAGACTTCTCCTTAAATTAGTATGATATCATCCATTAGAGAATAGTGCTACATCGATAATATGAGTCATATCTGAAGTTAGGAACTTACGAACTAAAATTTGATATGGTCAAAAGAAAGCAAAGAATGTTTCATAACCATTCACTAACTCGTACCACTGCATATTTAATTAATAATAAGCGAGAGACCAGACCGAATGCAGGAGCTGCCATCGTCTCGTCGTGAAACTCATCAAAGCTTTAAGCTTGTTAGAGTGAAGATATTATGTAATGTTTAAGGCAGTTGTGGATTCAATAAGCACTAAATAGTGATTATTCTGGGCAATTCTTAGTTAAATAGTGGAGGTTAATTTCCAAATTTCTGTGAAAATATCTATGGCCAATAAGCTAATGTGAGTTCCAAACAATTATTTAATCAAAAATAACCGCAGTAAATGCCATTTTCATGAGTTTCTTCTGAAAGTTACAGGGAATTTTTATTACAAGGAGAGGTATGATTGCGCGTACTTAAGTGCTGTGTACTGGAATCAACTGTTAAGAGCAAATTATTCCTATTAAAAAGCGAACTAAAGTTTAAATCTAAGTGGACTTACTTAAGAGATAATAATTATATTTTACTCGAGAATATTACAGCTCTAAAATTGTATGCAATACAATAGCAAATTTAATTTTCTCATCCTTCAGATGCTTAATTCAGAGAGAAAATTCTAGATATTGTTCCAATCGGTAATTTTATGATTAAGAAACAGCTATCTAAGGCACTAATAAATTTTCCTTCAGGAAACTCTTTAGACTTCTTAAACTATCGTAATGATATCATTATTTTAGCATAATTTCCGCAATAGTTTGATAATTAATATCAATTTAATATCTTTCGTCCATTTCTTGATGATGATAACAATAAGCGATTATTTGAATGTGCTAAGATGAGGTCATTTTTTGCCCATAATAGGTTTCTTCAGTCGGGAACTCCATCATTTCCTCTTCAGTTTATGTTCTCTCTAGATAAAGCACACTGAAGAAACCGGTTCTTTTTTTTGTAAATGTATGAGTCAAGGAGTGAAAATGTGGTAAAATACGTTCGGTTGCAGTCTTAAAAAGAACTTTTCCAGTTCTGAAGTCAATCAATTTTATGGTATAATCCCAAGAGGAAATCGCAAGCTGATCTCCAGTGGGATTCCATTGCACACATAAGATTTCGTCTAGGAATTATTAATGAAAACAATTAAAAAGTTTCCAGCTTAATTACAGGAGGGATTTTTCTGTAGAGTTCTTACGAGGTTCGCTTTTCGTTGGTCATAAATGAAGATGCCATTCCCTGCAAATGCTACCAAATTTCCATCGCTCGGACAAACCTCCATAATACATCCTGGAAAAGAAGGCAAGGGTGAAAAGATAAAACGAAGTGTAACTTTACCAGGAAGGCGCATTTTTTGATTTTTCAATTTGAGAGTGTTCTTTTCGTAATCAATAACGTTGAATCGATTGTAATTGTCAGAGAATGAATATGAAGAGACATATAACGAAGGTTCGCTAATGTTGGTGTTCCATTTACATTGCCCAAATAAGGCTACATCACCATTGCGAATGTAAAAAATTCATGCGAGAATAAGATGATTTACGTTTGGAACCCTCCGCTCTCAGGTCAAGATGGCAAATAGGTCTGTTTGTATTCACATCTGAGACTAGGAGCACCCCGTAAGTATCGATGGTTGTGGCAAGCTCGCCACCAGGGTGGAAATCAAGGTCACAAATATAATTTTCTTCCCTAGGAGCACCTTTGTAAGATGAGAGTACATAGACACGAGATCCCGTTGATAGAAGAAGAAAAAGTAAATCAAATTACCTCCTCCAGGGATGTACTGCTCTGGCCATTTTGATTTTCTCAATAGTTTTACGCTTCCGTAGCCTTGCGATCCGTTGTTTTCAAGGTCGAAAAGATGATAAGCGATTTTTCCATGAATCGGTATTGCACCAACAAGATTTCGTTTTGCATTGCAAGCCAGCGCTCGACTTACTTTTTCTAAAGAGAAGTGGAATAAAGAAAAACGAATCAGCAAATACCTCGAGTTTCTTCGAAGGAATAAACTTCCCTTCTCTTTCCTTTCTGTGAAACGTCAAATATGCTAAGTTTGGTTTCATTTTCGTGGGATGTATATAATGTGATCAACAATTTTGAATTTGGAATGCTTTTCATTAATGCCCATGGTGCCAAAGTATCATCTCCTTCGGTAAGATTGATAAATACGTTTAACACGATGAAATTAAAAATATCGAAAGCTAACTTCTATTGCGTGCAGTTACAGCCATGAATTCGGTGTGTATTTCTTTCTTCTCAATGTCCCAGACACTGACTTTGCAACCCCAATCAGAGCACCAAGCAAGAAATTGCCCTTTTTCAACTTCTACAGATAGTCAGCATTATATTCTGTGGGTGATGTAAAAAATTGCTGATGCAGTATGAGAAGTAAAAAGACAAAAATTTATTGATATTGCCCACTTACCAGAGGTTTTTATCAGCTTCTTAGAATTAGATTCGATTGCTTGTTTATTTCCCATTGTTTTTGTATTTTAAGTGTTAAACTAAGTACTTTTGAGAGAAGAGGAAATAATTTTTTAATAATTTATTAAAGGTATTAATATTCGCTGTTCGAGTTAAAATCCCTCAACCGTTGTAATAGAAGCAAAAAATGAAAAATTGCGAATGACAACTGCGATCACAGAAGTCTTTTGCTTTTACACGCGTTGAATTCCAGACCACTATTTTTTCGCTGCTAGAACTCATTATCTTTAATCTGAGGCAACGTTTCCCAATAAGACTCGATTTTTCTCCTTAATTTTTTTCATCCTTCACATCTCCAAATATCCGAGTATGCAAAGATAAAATTATCATAAATGTAAATCTGTGCATTGTGCATTGTCATCATTTAATAGAGAGAATGCCTTGTCTTCAACTTTGGATCAGTTTGCCTTCTCGCTCGGAATTACATCTGTTTCCTCAATGCTGTTCTCTTTCCCGTGGAGTTTTCAGGATTCGGATGTCTCTTTATAAAGCAATCCAATGTAAAGTACTTTACCAGTCTTCCAGTCGACCAGTTTAACACTGTTACTATCCCTAGAAACGCTCGCGAGTTTATCTCTTGTGGGGCCTATCGAACGCAATGTCTTAAATTCTTTAGAAATCCCGAATCTCATTTTGAGAGATTTATTCGGGTTTTAGAGGTGTCGGATGTTGATCCGCATGAGAAGTTGCACCTTACTTTGAAATTCGAATCCTCCACTATGAAGATGTTGATATGAGCTTTGGCAATCAAAGAACTATCTTCTTATTTCAACTCTTTATCATTCTTAATTATATAAAATCCATTTTTAAAAAAAAATTTTTCTGAATCGAGACAAAGACTTAAAGTTAGCATTCTTAAATAAGGGGTCATGTGAAAAGTCCACAAATTGTGGCTATACAGCACAAACAGGGCACAAAATCAAAAATTACGAGTGTTAAGTGGCACAAAACTTTACTAGCTAGAGTCAGGACCTCTCCTCACAAGCATTTTATTGTCTAAGTACCCAATATCTATCCTACAAATTTTCAGCCAAATATGAGCTCTGGAACATCCTCAAAAATGAAAGATAAAAAAGGTGGGCACAAAACGCCAAAATTCATGGCACAAAACAGGGCACAAATGAAAAATCATGTCACAAACACCTAAAACTTTATGGGATTCGAGCCCGGTGGACTTCAATAATCTCACATTAGATCGGGGTTTTCTCCCCCTATCTGGGTTTTATAGCGATTGGAAGCTGTAGAAAAATTTTTAAAAAATCAGATTTTGACTGTTTCCCATGGGACTAGGAGGGCACAAACAGGCACAAATGACATTCAGGAGGGCACAAACGAGGGATAAGCATATGGGAAGAAGGCACAAATGGGTACAAATGAAGAGTCAATAAACATTCTACAAGTGGTAGATAGGTGGGTATCGGGTGGTACCCTTTAAATGCATTTTGTGGCCTCCTCGTCAGCGATTGTGGCTACCTTATGAAAACAGACGCTAAATTTCTCCGAGGCTGCCTCAGATTTATGCGAGTGAGCACCTTGTCATCCAAATCAGAACAAAAGTAATTGAATTACTTCATTTTGGCCTTCAATCAAAGGAATTGGCCGAGCTCATCCGTTTCCTGGAGATGAGTTGACATTGTCGCTTCTGAATAAGATTTTCGCCTTGACTAAGCTTCATCTAACCTGAGATTTGTTTGAGAATAGAGATACTAAGAAATTAATTTGATAAAGAAGCAAAACTTCATTAATTATCTGTAAAATACGTTTAACTTGAGAAAAAGCCCACCACTTTAATGAATTCTAATCCAGTTCATCAAAGGTAAAAATAAGGTACTTTGCCAATCCGTATTCAAATGACTTGGTAAAGAAGCCACTGCACTAAGATGACTTTCATCTTCTCAGACTGAAGGCCGGCAAGTTAATTTTGTAACAGAGAAAGAAAACTGTTAAACTTTGATTGGATACTCTAATTCTCTACTGAGATTAAATTTTCTTGGAGCCAGCAGCCAAGAAAAGAGAAGAGCATCCGAAAAAGGACGACTAGAGGTTAACGAAGGAGAATGCAAAATGATTAATTGGAGCTTCGGTACTAAATGATACTAAAGAGCAGATTTCAATCGATTATTCGATTGATCTCGAAAATGGATTCAATTGGCCTGAGAATTTCATGTTGGAAATGGAATCAGTTTGCTATTCCTCCACTCAAGGCATCTTGCAGGCAGGGAACCCCGTTTAGAATTACTTAAGGACAAAATTCGTCATTTGAGAAGGAGGAGAATTACTCAAGGATGCCGGTGGATCCAAAGACCAAAAATATTCAGTAAATGGAAAAGCTTCTAGACTTCAGATGTGAAGTCCTGGAAATGCTTTCAGAATGTCATCGAGGGCACTTTATCATCATTTATTCTTCCAAGAGCTTGCCTGATTATGCATAAATGCACAGAAACCGTCGGAAAAATTCAATAATCTGCTGAACTTTCATCTGTCGCACTTCCAGGAAATTTCTTGCTTCTGACAAGGAAGGCTACAAAAAGGAACTTTGAAGAAAGTATTTAGAAAGTTTAAAAATTCTATCTGCGCTTTCTGAAGGGAATTCGCATCCTGAGAAATACTTAGCAGCTATTTCTCATTTTTGCGGGGGTATTATTAGATCTTCAGAATTACTATAATGGCACAAAAATCTCTCCAAAATTTAAAATAATGAATCAAAATGAGAATGCTTGCCCCAAAATAACGGTTTATACACAATAACTTCGTGGGTTTCTATTTTCAATTCCATCATTTGAGCAATCTTCAAAGATCCGAAAAATGAATTCATTTCATTTGTAAATTTTTGGATTACTACTTTTTTGGAAGCTGAAGCAAGGATACTCTTAAAATAACGAAGATTTCGCTAGGATCGAAAAATGATAAGCTGGAATGGCAATTACGGACCCTACAAATGTTAGTGATATTTGCTTCCTACGCCATTAGAAAGTTTAAAAATTAAAAAGCAAAAGCAAGCCACAGACACCGCTATATCAACTAACCCTCGCCCTTTGGAAATAAGTAGGGGACTGAGGGTTGAGAATAATAATTATTTTTCGTCAACAAAGAGCATTTTTTATATTTCATTTATTTTCAGAGAATCTATAAAGTTTGTAAAAGTAGTTTTCGTGGAAATACCTTAGAATATTGCTTAGTAATTTGCATTTTTTCGAAAATCTCACGCCTACTTTCTTTAATATAATTCAAATGGCGAATGAAATCTCGTATATTTATCACTTTTGTTAATTTAAATCTTAGCACTGTGAGCTGAGACCTCTATTACAAGTGTAAGAAAGCGAAATAATATTTTTTAGACCAACTCTCATAATAAGTGGTTTGGTGTAATTTATTATTTTGAATTTGCGAGTTAGTTAATTAATTAACAACTCCTCTTGGAATCTTACTCACAATATCGACTTGCAATTTCTCTACGAATCCAAGCTTACAAAAAAAACCCGGTTCTTTGCTCAAGATGATGCTATTCTTGATCTTACTGCAATTAAATCCAAATTTTCGCCCTATCATATCATGTTAGTCCCTGTTTATGAAATCGAAGGATTTTCCACAGCCAAAACCCCTTGACAGTTCATAAAGCTATATTCTTGAGAAGGGTTAGTCCCCTGCTCATCAAGAAGAGGCGACACACAGCTTTTCTCTGTCGAAATAAAATTTTCGATTCATTATGGAACACAGAAACAAAAAAAAAAAGAGATTCTAATTGTGAAGACCATGCGTAAAATTGGTTTACGAAGGAGAATACATCTTGAATTATAAAGGATGCGGACACTGAGACAAGTCTAACGAGGAGTTATCATACAATTTTCGAATTATTAGAAAAAATGGATCCAACTAACCGAAAAATGTCGCGTTGCCTAATGGACTTGCGGGTTCTACCTCTTCTCAAGAGTTCTTCGTTGGTTTCGGAAGCTCTACGCTGGTTCATAGGGGTAAAATACAGAAATATTTGAAAAAATGTTGAAAGGTCTTATTATCAACAAGATTGAGCGGAAGGAAAAACGTTTTTCCGTTAAAGAAAGTCCTTCTTAACTTCATTCGGAGTTTTCTCGAGGGCAGTATTTCATTAATTGGCGAAAGAAAAGATTATCGACTTATTTGGGAGAAAGAAAGGGAATAGCCACTGGAAATTTCCAGCGAGAGCATTCTGGCTGTCACCCAAGAGGACTTGAAGAA
>ENA-UOTX01000473-UOTX01000473.1-compost-metagenome-genome-assembly--contig:-NODE-473-length-42489-cov-8.528624_pt1 | contig 42489 bp, 34 predicted proteins | sample MGYA00238143_ERZ746982 | MGnify/ENA primary metagenome ERZ746982 (study PRJEB28758, sample SAMN06268862) | compost metagenome | isolation source: single cell | place: USA: California, Emeryville, Joint... | reverse complement strand
ATACAAGTCCTTGCATTAATAATGAACATTTACAAGTATCTCAGGGAGAAGTGCCGAAGAAGATGGCAAGTCAAGCCGCTTACCTTGGATGAACTTTATCCTAATACTGAACGCCCAAGAATTAAATACAAAAAAACAGCTAAACTAATTGGTAAGGCAGAGAGTACAATCTTGTACGACTATTGCCAAGTCCAGAGATGATTCAGAACATATTCTATTCAAATACATTGGAAGTTATCATCTCAAGGCCTATCTCAGTCACCTTGCGGAATGAAGCTGCTAGAAAATATGAGACAGTATTATCAAGAAAACTCTGAGCACATAGATCTTACGAATGGAGATATACTTCAGTCATGTGAAGAAAAAAGAAGAGCAATAAATGATATTGGAGATCGAATCACTTTATTCCCAGAAAAATTAATTGTCCTCTGAGCAATTTTTAAGAGTTTGGTAGCCTAGTTAAAACAGATCCTTTGTTTCTTGTGCATGTATTGATAAACATTATAAAACATAGGCTAACTAGCATCGAATCAATTTTACATCAGTAATAACCACTGAATCTTAGTCATTGTCACTACAGCTAATTTTACCGGTGCTGGTTGAGCAGCTGTTTCAGGTGGCCAGGCAGCTAGCTCGGTTGCAGGAGGTGTTCTGCCTTAGAGTCTTGTCAGAATGGAAATAGTCGAAGAAATAGTTCCGCAGTAACAATAAGATTAAAATAAAGATTTTTGAAGTTGTCGCCTTCATTCATGAAATTCCAGTCTCTATGACTGAATTCTTTCTGCGCACCTATTTTGATACATGATGCCATAAAGATAAGGAGAGAGCTACCGATTGTATTTCAAGACAATGAGGAGTCGCCAAAGTTAAATATGTTTTTTGAGAATTGATTAGATTCTTAGATTCTTAGATTCACTGTCGGTACTTAAGATGGACCAACAAGTCCACCTTGAGGGTTCTGCGACGGTAATAAACAGAGTTACAAGAAATATCTAAATAGCAAAAAAGACAAAAATACTTCAATAAAACCAATGGGAAACAAATTTGGAGCGAACTCTACAAAGGAAACGCCTGCTGAGTTCGCACATTCGAAGCTGATCGCATGGTGCACAAATGTGAATAACATTATTCTCTCTGATATCCAGAAAAAGGAAAATTATCTCGAAATCGAAGGAACCCAAGTTCCAAATAGTATTTTGACCTTAAGAACTCTCCAAGAAATATCAAACACAAAATTACTTCTATCGCTCATTTCAGATAGTTACAACCTAGCATCTCCCAAATACACTCATCTGGACATGTTTGATACTTCAATGAAAGGGAAGCCAAAGAGAGTCAACTCGTTCGTTTTACCTGAAGGTGAGCTTATGATATGCTGGTTATTACCTTACGTCGCATATAGTGCTTTTATTTTCACCTCTCTATTGATTTCAGATTATAACTGATTTTATAGGATGTTGGTGTTCTGATTTGGCTTTTAATTCTAAGAGAAATATCCTATGTGCAATATCTAATCCAAACATAGCTTATCATATATTCAATCTCCAATCCAATAGTTACAAAAGTACTTATGGCATCAATCTATTAAAGAAATCAAAAGAATGTTACAAAAGTAACCAAATTACGAAATAGTCCCGAATTTGCAATCCTTTAATAATATATTTTCAGGCCGACTTGTAATGAGTCTTGACGTAGATCCAAGTGGAGAGTCAATCGCTGGCATAGGTCATGAGGTATGTTCAATCTCAGACATAAATACTGGCACTCAAGGTTTCCAAATAAAATTCGAGCATCAAGGTAATTATCATTCAAAAAATTCGTATTTATGAATTAGGTTTTTCTCGTTGCAGATGGAGCACAAATGTTGGCGAGCCAATTTTATTCGTCAAGTACGGCTCAAATCGGTTGAACATTCTCGATACAGAGAAGAAGACTTTAACTTTGAAGGACTCTATCCAAACTGACAGAGGTAATCGCTATACAATTGAAAAGTAAAATTTCAACGGACGTAGGTACCGGTGTAACTACGTGGATTGACTGCTGCCCAATCAATGGAAGCTTACTCGCGACATGTGGCTATGATCAAGATGTGAAGATTTATGACCGACGGGAATCCAGGATCGTCAAGGTCTTTGATAAAATTCACGAAAGTAAATATCATCATGATTAATTGAATAAGCTTTACTCTTGTTCGCTGGATTATATAATGAATAGCCTTAGTAATTAATAATGCTAAATTGAATCGATATTTCTAGATCAAATTCGATGTGTAAGGTGGCATTCCAGTGAGAACATGGTGGCTACTGCTTCAATGGACTGCACTGCAAAAGTTATCGACCTGAGGACTGGAAAAGTGCTTTATACTGCAAGAAGCAATAACTATGGTATAAATTTCTTTTTAATTGACTCATTGTTTTTTTAATTAATAACTCTAGTCTTTTCTGTTTGCTTCATCTAGAAAGGGTTTTCACAATATAGAGAAAGCATCAGAGATAATGTATTCCTCTATCATGAGAGGATCTTAGATGTTTTATTGACTATTATTAACAGCATTATTCATATTACTCTGTTAAGCAAATATTGATGAAACGTAAAGTTTGGAGCGTCAGCAAATACTTATTTGACAAGAAAATCAGTATGTACCTTAGACCTTAACGAAAATCTAACTTTTTTTGTTGACGCTGTTGTTTAATTTTCGGATAGCGATATCAGATTTCAGGATCTGAATGACCATTCCTCGGCTAGCCAAGAATAAATTGCATCCCAACTTAAGAATTGATGCGCACTATTAGGAATATAGAAGAAATACTAAGAAACTGTTCCCTGTCTTACAACCGTCCTTTGAGGAGTAAACTCATACATATTCTGCCAATACAACAAATCCTTTTCTAACTGAACTGCCATCAGAAAGTGAATGTGAGAAATATTTTTCTAGTCATCTTTAGAAATTTCTGACATAATAAATTGTTCCAAATTGTCAAATACCGTTTTTTTATCTTCAGAAATGATAAGGTTGAAAGCCTAAGTTCCGAATTCCTATTCCTTTAGATCCCGAGCTCCTAGAAACATATGGCACTAATAACACAGCCTGAGGATTATCCAAAGCAGCTGGTCTTTTTCTTAACCAGTGAAATCAAAGAAATCAATTTAAGTCCAGCAACAGGTAAAAACTGACTCGCTTTTCAAAATTTAATAAAGAAAAAAATTAAATTTTTGTACAGAAATGACAACTCACTCAAAAACAGAGAGCGCCGCTCTTCTCTACTTCAAAGCATCAATTAGCGTGGCTCTTCGTGGACTGTTGAGTAAATATATAGGACATCCATTGAAATTGAGTGGATATTCTCTGGGTTTGCCATTCTAACATCCTTTTGACTCGCTAAAAACCAAAATGCAAGCCCGAGGCAAAGAAATATCAATGCTTTCAGTAATCCACCAAGTTTCTTTAAACCATAACTATTTCTTAGCTTTCAAAGGACATCTATAGTAAAATGGGATTCTACAAAGGCTTTTATGAAGGTTTCATCCCTAATGCGCTCCGTGTTAGCCTGAAGAATCTCTATCGATGGCCCATGGTGATCAGTTTCCCTAACTTCTTCCGTGCAGTCATCCCTAAGCGGCTAACAGATCGCTATCCTGGAGTCAATAAAATTTTGACTGGCCTCTCCATCGCAGGCATAGAGTCCTTCATTATTTGTCCATTGGAAAGGATCAAAGTTTTCCTCATGACAAACGAACGCAATGTAACCCTCAGAGTATTCCTTCAGGAAAATCGAGGACACCTCACTCAAAACCTATTCCACGGCATCAAACCTCAATTATACAGGCAAATCGTCTCATGGACGACCTTCCTCTGGTTCGATTTCAAGGCTAAACAGATCGCGAGAAAAATCCACAATATTGAGTCCGATGAGCATTTAGGCGAGTCCACCCTAGTGCTTATTTCCCTTGCTGTTGGTGCTGGAAATACGGCTATGAGTAAATCTACTCCAATAATATTAGAGAACCTAACCTGTATAAATGCCTAGTAATGCCTGTTGATATGATTAAGACGCAATACGAAAAGTCGGCAAAAACGAATTTGCTAACATATTCTTCCTGACTGCAGCCAAGAAGATCTATCACGAGCAAGGGCTCAAGTCCTTTTCCTTTGAATGGAAGCCGTGATCGATTCAGTACATCATTCAAGCTCAGTTCACCGTACCGATATTGGATAAAATTGAAGTTTACATCTCGAAACATTCAAAACAGCACTAAAATAACCTACATATTATGAAATTTAATTGGAATAATCTTATTAATCGAGGTCCAATTATGACTCTCTGCTCATAATGTCCTTCGTAAAATCAGTTTGTGTTAACTAATTAATCCTTTATGAATACTTTACATAAGCAATAACGTTTGTAATAGATGCATACATATTCAATTAATTACATGCAATCTGCTGAAATAAAGCAGAAAGCGACGTACTATGCAAAATTGAAAAATTATATATAAAAGAAAGTCTAAGGGTTTTTGGTGTGTGTATTAACTCAAAGGCAAGCGGTTTTATTTTCAACGAAAGCAAACTTTATTTTTTTTTTATTACGAAATAATTTGAGACATGTCGGGTCGGCTTCACACCAAATCCAAGAGAACCAAAATCGCTGAAGCAGAAGCTGAGCGTCAACGCAAAAAGAAACTTCACCAAGAAAGACTCGAATTGAAAGCAAGTCTTTTAGAGAAGGAATTTGAGCGAAGTCTCTCGCAAGAGAAATTCGAAGGTTCACCTGCATATCAGGCCGGCGAAATCAAAGTCAATTTTACAAACCAACACATGAATTGAAATGTTTTGTTTAGCTTCAAGCAATATACAATGAAATCTGTGCGAGTAATAAAGAAAAGAACAAGCATATAAACGCAATTGATGAATTTCTGAGTTCGATGGTGAGAGAGGAGAAAAACTTTGATAAAAGGATGAGTTTTCAACACCCTGCGGGTCTTCAGAAAATCTTAAGCGATTCAAAAAACCTCATTAATAAGAGCGTGCATCCTTCCTATTTTCCTGTGCAGTATCGGCCTCTTCCCGAGACTTTAGAGGGCAGATTTGCGGAGTTGACTGAAAAATATGAGATGTTGCAAAGATGCCTTGAAGAAGAAGACAGCCATTATGATGGTTTAATCCATAAGTATAAGGAGATGGAAGCAGATAAGGTAAATAGGATTATTTCGTGAGTTGTGAAAGAATTTTGCATTGTGGCAGATGCTCATCGCAAGCAAGCTTCATGAATTCAAAAAATTGTCGGTGCATGCAGAAAAGCGGTTCAGTGACCTTAGAGCAGTTGAGCATCTCGCTAAGATAAGGAGGGTAAATTACAAATTATGTGGCAAGTTATGAATAAGATGATTTTGCATTGTTATGATAGATGAGAACGCAAAATACGCTTGAGGAGTGCAAAGAAACGATATCCCTTGCTGAAAAGAAAGAGCGAGAGTATTTAGAAGCGCTATACCAAACAACAGCAGCAGAGCGTGAAAAATTTGAGGAAGAGAAAAATAAAATGTCAGAGCTTCTTATCAAGATCGAGGTAGCCTCTCGTTCTGCTTTGTGGAGATGAATTATATTAATATATGTTAGGATGAGAAGCGACTCAATGAATTATATGATCATCGGCTTGAGACCCTTGAGAAGCATGCGGAAGAAATGGCAATGAAAAAATCAGATGGAAATCTCGTCCGGTCGTATATACAAGTGCTCGAGAAAATCGAAAAGTAATGAAAAAGCTGCAAATTACGAAAAGTCATTTTTTTCAAAGGGAGTATTTAGATGATGACCGTGGAAACAAAAGAAATAGTCAGACTTCTATCCCAGACAGCGAAATAGAAGGAGAGAATAAGGCGACACCAGCTGCAGCAAACAGACATTCACTAGGGATTTCTAAGGTTGTATCAAGGTTTTCGGTTAGAAACCAGTTAGGTGGACTTCCTTCACTCGGAAAGAGAAGCATGACAATGAATTATGAAAACGGTCCGTCTGATGAGAAAAGTATTCCGAAGATCAATCAAAGGTTTAGATCATTAAGGAACTTCTTCACAGCTCATAAAGAAGGTCCAGAAACACTCGCTGACAGAGTCATCCAAAAATTCACTCAGCTCGCATTCGGAGAGATCTCGCTAAGGACCTCCTATGAGGATTTAATGAATCAGAAGATCACTATTCAAAACGAATATGAGTTTTGTATGAAAATCCTCACAAAGCTAAAACAAGAAAACCAAGAAAAACAAGATAAACAAGCGGCTATGGATAAAAAACCAGAGGCAGTTAAAACCGATCCAGCTTCTCCAGGCCTTCCAGCTATGAAGAAGAAAATGATGAAGTTGGTTCACACATCTCATTCAGATATTAAGCCAGCTTGGCGGAGAATGCATTCCGAGAATCTAACGAGACATAACACTAGAGATAGCCCAATGGGAAGAAGTCTCATGCTGTTTAAAAGCCATGAATGTGATTTATCGCTTTCTCCTGGGATAAGGAATAAGACATTGTCAGCAGTAATTGCGAACTCTTCGGAGCCTATGCAGCAAGATACAGAAAGCACTCATACGAAAATCAGCGATCTAAATGAGAATATTGTCGAGAAAAGCATGGAAGCTGAAGAATCTGCGGTCTACGATGGCTCTGAGAAGATCAGATTGGAGGAAAATCATAACGACTTGCTAGATTATATCCGGCAGAGGCATGTGAAACTCCAGAGTTTTATCGTCAGATCCTACCTTGATTTGACCGAGGTCCTATATCGGTAATTTATTTAGAATTTAGTGTTTTAAGAGTTAATTGAAGGTATCTGATGCTCATGCGTGGAGTCTGCAAGCACTCGAATGAGCCTCTTCCACAGGAGATAGAATCGATATATAACGTGATATTTACATATTTAAGAGACTTAAGAGGCCAGAAGAAGCTAATTAGACTACCTCGCAGTCCGGCTGATAGTCCGGGCAATAATGATTCGAAAGTTTTCTTTGACAGTGTGGTGACTGACACGTTGGCCAGCTTTTCAAATGAGTCGGTTCATGATGAAATCTCGACGCCACATTTCGGTAGTTTTGGCCTAAATATAAACGAAGTTAAATCGATGTACCCGAATTATTTTGGGCAGAGCAGCGATAAGGCAGCCGAGTTCTTCTCCGCTATCAAATCAGTAACTTTTTTGAAATATCCATCGATCACTCACCTGATTTATCTTAGAATGTTGTTATAAACACGTTTGTCTCTTTGGAAGACGTCGATAGTTTTTTCCAAAAAAACGCTCCAACAGCCAAAACCAAAGGAGGAGTCGGTCTCACTCTGGAGCATGCTCCTACATTAGAAGAAATAGGCACAAATAATATGCTGCAACGCTTCAAGAACCTTTTTCAATACTATACAGATTTAGTAACGAAGCTAACTACAACAGTCGAAGAACGTAAAAACAACCATCTTATGAGCTAATCCATTGACCTATCCGCTATAGTGGGAAGAAAATTCAATGTTCCAAAAACCCAAGCTATTTTAACCACTGAACAGAGCATCGATGACCATTTCCACATGCGTTCATCAACAGAATATTTAAAGGCTCGGAAGCCTTTCGACCTTGGTGAGTTCAATAGAAGATCACAGGAGAAACGGGTGCGAGAGCTTACCAAAAACCTTGATCTGTCTTCAAGAGAAAAGACAGGCTTTGGTGATGTATCGAAACTAGAAGAAACGGTGGTTGAAGCGATCACGTTCAATGCAGCTGAGAATGAGGTTCTCGAGAATAAGGACTTGAAGAGCAGGCTTGCAAACTTATCCACAAAAGTTATGCAGAAGAAAAGAGGTTACTTTTATAATAAACTCCAGTACGAGTTCCAATCGAAAGCCCAGCGCGAGCAAGAAGAGTTTATGAAAGTCGTCATAGAAAATCAAAAGAAACAAAATATTAAGCAGACAGAAGAAGTAAAATAAGTCCTTCCAAAAAAGATTTATAAGCATTGTTATCATTAGGGCTATTTTCAACACGAGAGAGAACAACAGCGACTAAAAGCAGCTGAGCTGCGAGAGAAATTAGCCCAAGGCAGCTTCCTTACTGACGATAAAGCCTCGACTGAGCCTCAAGAAGAACGCGGATTTTCCGCTCAACCAGCTTATGATAAAGCTCAAATGAAGGAGCATTCCCATGCGCTATCTCAGATCCGTTTTCGTAAGATTATTCAAACTAAAAGCAAGAAATAACCTCATTGAATTTAGTTGAGAGCCATATAGGTCCAGATCTCAGACCAAAAACAACGATGGGAGCTACAAAGAGCTCAGTGATTCACTTTCCTTTGAAGCCTGAGATCCAACATTGGGATGTACCAACGAAACCAACCACAGCCAACTCTAATGTGAGCCGAAAAGCAAGGAGCTTCATTAATTACAGTTAATATGATTCTTCAGACTTCCTATAATTAGTTCGCATCTTTAAGGTAAATCGCCCAGCACAGACAAATTAAAAGTCACTGAATTCGCCTCGTCAACGGCAACTCCTAATACACAAAAGAAATCAAGGCCTCCAAGAAAAGATCGTTTCATTTCTACAGGGATTGACACAAATCCGGAAGATTTCGGGGTTTCACGTTTCATGATTTCCCCTTCATATACGAAACATGGGAAGAGCGCGTCACAGGAGACATTGCAGGATCGCAGGACAAGAAAAAAGACTCTGAGCATCTCAACGCAGTATGAAGGATCAACTGAGGCAGTTAATTCGAGTTATTCACAGACTATGAAGAACAAAACAAATGATTTTAAGATCCGAAAAATGAAAGAGCCAAAAAAGTTAGCAAAGAGAAGGAATTTAAGCCAAATAAACTTTACGACTGACTTTGGTGGAGATGGGTCTGCTTCGAAAAGCCTGTTTGATGTACTCTATAGAGGATTGTATACAAGGGACAGCTACCCAGATATGAGTTACAACAGAATCGGATTGTTTTAAAGCTCCGAAAGGAAGTGGATTCAAACTACTGTTCTTTGATATTTTTCCTTGTTTGAACAATTTTCTCTGAAATTAATCGAAGTGAATGGAGATATAGATATAAGATTACTTCTTTTACTTGTTATTAAATAGCTTGAAGCTTTTCATAATTTTAGTGTAGAAAGCAAGTGAGAATCAATTTTCTCACTCTAAGCGAAAAAATCTTACTGAGAGTTGAATATTAAGGTATGATGCAAACTAAAGAAGATTTTAATCAGTTTTTCTATAAGGAAAGGTTCATCTCAGAAATTTGCATCATTATTAGAACCACCATCCATGTAAGAAGGAGAAAGTAGAGAAATGCACTAACAGATTTAAACACCAGCTGTGCATGCCCTTAAATTATATCAATTTGGTTGGCTTGTGACGGGTATGCGTTAGCCCACAACATTCTTCTCCTGGGGCTTGTTGGGTTGTCTGGCTGTGATCTTATTCTTTATCTAAGACCGTAAAACTGCTTGCATAAAAATGTTTTTAGAATTTTAATGAGAGAATCCTAAATTGTTTGCTCGACGTATCTTTCCAGGCTCGCGTGGCCTCTAGATTCACAAGTGCGAGCTTTGAGATTCAGAAAGAGAAGCGTATTGAAATGTATTTACATTAGATCTTACAAGATAAAAATGAGCCCCTCTACAATATGTGAGTCAATTTTGAATGCGATTTGGCAGTTATTGGTAGATGTATCGCTTTGCATCTAATAGATAGTATACTGGCACTCCTTCAGTTTTTCAGGCAACACAGTAATAACAACTCTGATTTCGAATTTATAACTGCGCCCAGAATGAAGCTATTCATCAGCAAAGCTTATACCCTAACCCGGTATAAATCAAATTTTAAAAAACAATCTCGTTTTAGCTGCAACGGTATAATCCGTGTTTCAGTAAATATTTTTACACTGAACCAAATTTATGTAGTTCCAAAAATTTCCCTCCAATCATCTTAGTTCTTTTAATTCAAACTCATGCGAGTACATTTAATCGAAGTTAACCAAAAGCCCTACGAAGACCAACACTGCAAGAAGAGGTACAAAAGCCATCGTGACACTTACTTTTACTTATAACAGAAATGAACTTGCGTTTACTTGTTGGTTCCACGCTAACTCGTCTTGTTGTCACTAGCCATCATTGCAAGCTTCTTTTTCCAGAACTTTCTCCAAGAGAGAATTCTTTCTAGACCGTGAAAGCCCACCGATCTGAAAAACTACTTTCCGATCTCAATCACACTGTTCTGATAATAGAGGATGAAGCCCACGAATAGCACTCATTTGATTTCCAAAATTAAACTAAATCAGTTTCGTCGGTTAGAACTCTTCTTCTTCGAAATTCTACAGATCTATTTTCTGGAATTATAGGTTATCTGAGCAGAAAGCAAGCAAAGAGGAAAGTTTGGAGATCTAATTAAAGAGTACGATCGTTCTGGGTATGGGTCGGACTGTTCATCAGAAAAAAAACGGAAAAATATTCTTGATTTAAGGAGCCACTGCTCTTTGTTCGCGATTGAATCAAGTTCCTTTAATTAAAGTTCACTGTCCCATTCTGGTCTTCAATTTTTAGAGCGTTTCATGTCACTAGTTCGAATTCAAATTTTCCTTAAAATACGTCTTTTTGGCAGTAAATCACGTCCGTGTGATGGATGCCACCTTAAAATCGAAATTCGAGGCCAAGAAGCACACCAAGAAGATTCTTAAATTTGAGTTAGCCTTCTAAAAAAGCAGAGTCTAATAAAAGTAGCCTTCCATTAGATCGCTCAGAATTCGCAAAAAATTATTTTCCAGCGCTGAATAGTAATACTGACGTCACCTAATTTTGATCAACTTATTACAATCAATTAACACTGGAATATTTATAATCTATTTACAGACTAACAACTATTAAATCTCTTTTAGTCTTCTAATCTTTGGTAAAATGGAATCCTCTATCCCATCAGACAAAATCAAAGCATATTTCTCGAGATACTTGCTTCACGAAGAATACGGATTTTACCATCACTTATTTGAAGATGAGCAGCTTCCATCAGAGTTCAAAAAAATAGAAGAGCTTGCGCTTCAAACTCCAGAGTTGAACAACTCGAAACGGATCAGAGAAGCTGTTAAAGAGCTGAAGGTCCCTCCTTTCGACCAAGCGCTTGAAGGCATGACTTACAACCAGTGCATAAAGCTCTACACTTTGGTGTCTTTCCTTACAAACTCATATCTTTTCAATGAAGAACCATCAGTCGACGTCCTGCCTGAACCGTTGTCGACGATCCTCTACTCAGTTGCGAAAAAGATTGGGAATCGTCCGATTATGACCTACGCTTGCTGTGCATTTTGGAATACCCAAGTGATCGATAAAACAGCACCAGTTTCATTGGATAATTTGAAGCTAAGGGTCACTTTCACAGGCAATCCTGGCGAAGAATGGTTCTATCTGGTTTCAATTGCCAACGATATCATCGGCTTGAAGGTCATCAAGAATCTTATTTTGGCTCAAGAGGAACTTGATAATGGAAATCCAGAAAAAGCTGCAGAAATCATCCTTAAGTCCATCCCTGAGTTCGGTAATTCCATTCTATATGAAAATTTCTCTAATTTTTATTTCATAGATGTCATGATTAAATCCTTAAAGAGAATGCACGAAAGACTTGACCCTGAGTGGTTCTACTCTGAGCTCAGAAGATACTTGATCGGCTATCAAAAATTCCCAAATGGTTTGAGATTCTCAGGAGTTCCAGAGTATGACAAGGAAGGCCCTAAATTCTCCGGAATGAGTGCAGGACAATCTCCCTTCTATCAAACATTCCAAAATGCACTAGGTAATTTTTCATCTCCTGTAACATCTTTTCTAACTAATTGCTTTAGGCTTGAAATATGGTGACGCGAGAATTGATCAGATGGAGAAAGAGATCTTTGAAGGAATGACGCAAGTCAATAAAGAAATGATTACAGAGGCAAAGGAGTACTTTACAATCAGAGACTATGCAGCCAAAAACAAGGGGCCCGTCAGAGACGCTTATAATAAGCTTGTTGACTGCTATATCAGATTTAAACAATCACACTGGGGTTTGATTGCTCGATTTATTATGGACCCAGCGAAAAAGCAAAGCGTTGACCCAAAGAAACTGACAGGCGTTGGTGGAACCCCATTGTCTGCTTTGAAGACCATGGGAGACCTGCTCGCCAATAACAAGCTGTAATTTTTAATATTTGAAAAGAACATTCAGTTTTTTATCAGATTGACTTTTTTTTGTTTATTTCACTTGACATATATATTATAATGATGTAATCGGTCGCCTCTGGTGATCACAAACTTATGAGTAAGTGAAAATTGTATTATTGTATTTATCAGAACTTACAAATGAGTGCTAAATGAAGCGAATATTATTATTCTCATATGTAGATAGCTATGTATATGTGTATAGGTATCTCTTTAATGAATTAAGTTGCTTGCATTTATGTTGTGTATACCAAGATACAAAGAAAATTATCTATCTGGAATAGAAATATTACAAGATGAGCGCGTTTAATCAAAAAAGAATTGTTTTCAATCTTTATTTGGAGTTAAATTATCGTTCGTGATTATCTAAAAAAAGCACCTTTTTCGAATTTGGAAGGGTATTCTATATAAGTTTGGCTCTTTGAAAGAGGATAACGGAGCAGTTGCAAGCATGTTGCGCTCTTGAGTGTGAAATTAATTCGTTTGCTGAGTTCGAAGCAAGTGGTCCATGAATGTGCTCTTTCTTCTTTTCAGGAATTAAAGTAAGTTGGAAATGTATTAAATTTGTTGCTTAGTAGGACCTTGAATCGTAATCTGCTGTTGTTTGAAACCGAAAAGTGCTCTTACAACCATTAGCTGAGAGAATTATAGAAGGTATTTCGAGTTTTGAATGCATTCACTCGTGCAAAACTAAAGGCTAGCAGACATTTTTTCTAGACGAATGATAGTTAGGTACTCTGTGCAAGTATTGTTTGAAAATAAGCAAAATAGGAAAGAGCGTTTGATGAGGAAGGAAATCAGGCAGTAGTTTACGAGAATCACATTTCTCCAAAAGTTTTGCTAAAAAAATCATAATAAATACGTACAAAATAGCTTGGTGACTTGCTAGTACCTGCTTAATTCACTCAACAGATTGTCATTTAAGAAGAGCCATCAAGTCAGATTGAAAACTATTTGAAGGCACAAATTCATAGATAATAAGATACATATGTTGAAACAATTTTTCTTCTTTTTCTAATATCCATTAGATGAGAAGCAATGCGTTCTAACATGACTATATATATCGGTAATTAGATTGATTTAGACTCTTTCTCTCTCTTTCCATAAGGATTATGATTAGTTTTTTTTTTTCTTCTCTAAAACACGATGATAATACATTTATCAAAACATAATTGGATTACTTTCAGAGTTTCGCACCAAATCCTTCTTTCAGCCAACAGTTATCTCTGAAGACCATCGTTAAATTTAACTGTATATTGAAATGACACCTATCCATGCATGTACACTAAAGATCAATAAAGCATAAAAATCTTCAAAAACAGCGCCTTTCTATTTAATTTGAATCACCACTTGTGCATGATGTTTATTGGGATTTTTGAATTTGAAGTCCATCCAAAGCTCAATCCACCGAGATTTCCTTCCATTATTTAATCTGATTCCTCTACTGACAAACTTTTCTCCTTCTTCTTTTACATATCTACTCAATCTGTCATTCTTTACTCGCCAACAAACACAACTGATAATTGCAATTGCAAGCGTAACGGCTGGAGGAAGGAGTGCTACCAGATAAATCCAATATTCTGTAGTGTTTTCTACAAGAGTCAGAATCAGAGGCGCAGCTACCGTCGCCAACAAGATTGGCGTGAGAATAAACCAACAATAGCAACACAACATCGCTCCTCTCATAGCATTTCGCTTCCTTTTCACCCTGCTCATCATCTGCTCCAGCTCTCTTCTGGTCAATTTGCCGTTAAACTCGTTTTCGTTGAAATCATCAGTGTTATAGAACCCGCAAATATCGTTGTAGGGGAAAACTAGCCTCTCTGCATCAGATTTGGGGATGTCTGGGATTCCACAACACATGTTTTTTATCGCTGATTAACTTGAATTTTTAAACTATCGACTTCCAATTAAACTGCGAAGGTTTCAAGTCGTACTGGCAATGAAACCATTCAGATGATGTAACATAGCTTGGCTTAAGTATAATAAAAGGATGATCCTTGCGCACTTGGCGTTTTGGTGGTATTATTGTCCTTTATTCAGGAAAATGTAACCTATTTAGACCTTACATAGTGGGTGTTAGAAAGTAAGACTTGATTATGAAACAAACTTTTATTCGAATAATAAGACAGATCAGTACAAACATAAATTTTCAATAACAAACCAAGAGATCGCTCACAAAACAAAACGCAGCCAAGAGGGTTCAGAGATACCAGATTTACATTATGAACCGCATATTTTCATATGAGAGCAGGTATTTGATACTCAACTGCACTGGGATATAACTAATGGAAAATTCATACAGAGGAGATAGAATGAAATTCGATACTGCAGCCGAATTAGTCAACCATGAGAAGCGAGTACTATTCCTTTTATCAGTTATATACAATACTCACTCTCTTTTGCAACTAGTTCGGAAAAGATAGCCAGTATAGCACACTCGAAAAACTGAATAAGAGGCAAAACGAACTGATTCGAGAAAAAAGCAACGAACCTGAGAATTACAAGGTCGACGATATATTTAAATTCGCAAAGACTTCATCAAACAGATCAAGCGTTAAATTAGATTTCCTCAGAGATAGTATTCGAGGGAATGAGGAGGAATTTGCAAAAGCGAGGAATATTGCACTGCAAAACAGAGAAAACGAGATGTTGGATGAATTAAAACGGTACAAAAGAGAGCGCAGTACATTCAGAGAAAATCGAGCAAAGCAGCAGGAGGAATTTGAGAAATTAGTTCGAGAGCTAGGTGCACGGAAGGATAGAGAGTTTAGAGCAGCAATTGAGCAAGATCAGATTAGAAACAAGCTTAATGAGATGAAGAATGGCAAATATGATCAGGAGAAGGCATATGAACTGGAGCGATTGTTGGGTGATAGAGAAAAATTGAGGCGGAAGGAGGAAGATTTCATTAGGGAGTTAGCTGACTTGGAGCAGAATATGAGGACTTTGGATAGATTTCAGATGAAAGGGGGCGCGACAAGCAGGTACGATGAGAAAGGATTTGAGCTTAAAAGAGCGACTGACATGCTTATGGAGGATAACGCTGAAAAGATAGAAAGACTCAGTGATAGGCTCCGAAATTTGGAAACTGAAAGAATGAAAATCATGCAAGGGGTTGAGAGAATTAGAGTGACGGAGATCGGGGAGAACAAACCGCAAGAAAGCCGTATGGTGAGAAATTCATCTGGACTGCTTGCTGCAAGCAATGTGCTCGATAGTGGTCTCAAGGGGCGTAGAGGAGTTGGCATAACACCGATCCAATTCACAGTAAATGATGCACACTTACTATATTTCTAAGTTCATTCAATCATTAAAGGAGTCAACGCCGAGAATCTTCTCGAAGATAACACAGAGCCCAATGCTTCCAAGTAATGACGCAAAGCAGCAATTCGGTATGGTTTTTCAAAATAATCAGCGACCTCACCATAGAGCGAGTAATATCATTTCAATCGTCTTCATTCAGCTGATTTGACTTATTAGGTAATTCGATGTCAATGATGTCAAATCAAATGGAAAACACCCAAGCTACTTTTCCTCAGCGAACGACACGAAACACCCAGGTGCGCAATTCGTTGAACTTAGAGCCTTCGAAACGTGAGTCAACCAGCTTAGAACCTTTGAAACGTGGGTACTCACCTCTCTCGTCAGCTCAGCGCCGTGACCCTCAATCACAATTCCGCGACTCCCAGGTCTTAACAGGCGGAGATCTACTAAATCGAAATTCAATCATACCGAACCATCTAGCAGATAATCCTTCAGCTCTGAGGGATGAATATCTCTCCCATGGCGGCCATAACCCGACCGTATTGAAAGTACTTGATAACATGCATCAAAACGTTCGAACCGACCACAGCACTCAAACCCAGCCGCAGGCGATACCTGAAGAGCACCAGCTTAATCTCTTACAAAAAGAGCAAGAAAACCAGAGACTTCGCGAAGAGTTAGCGAAACTGAAGGTATCTAAAGAACTTATGAGCACGAATGCAAATCCAATGACAATCCCAGGGAACTTTACCTTGGGAGAGATGGCTCTTCGTGTCGGTGGATTACAAAAGAGTGCTTCTAGCAGCATGCTGAACTATGGAGGCTCCAGAGAATTCTTCGTTCAGAATGAAGTCAGGAACGTTGACCTTACAGAAGAGGAGAGAATGCTCGTTAATCTCCAGGCACAAGATGTAGATTCCTTGAGAGTCCTAGCTCAAATGCCGATAGGCACTGAGCTCTATCAGTTTAAAATGAATCAGTATAAGGAGCTGAGTATGGGACGCGCTGAGATGGAGAAGATGCTTCAAGAGCAGAGGGTAGGGACGTTGAGACGACAGTTTGAGAAAAAGAGACGAGAGGAAGATAAACAATTTGATAATCAGAAGTTCGTTGATGATTGGAGGAAGCAGATCATTGGAGCCAGGCTTCGAAGAGACCTGAATTTTGGCAAAGGAGAGAGACAGTATGATCCTAGAGAAGGGTTTATTGTGCATTGGGACTATTGTCTGGGAATACCCAAGCGAATGGACTACATACAATTGGTCTATGCGATTTATGTCAACGGAGAAGAGGTCTATGCACCGCGAATGGTCGAACCGCATGATTGTGAAATCGATACTTCCGCGACGAATAGATGCATTATTGGTGAGAATCATCATCTACAGGATATCCCTGCCAATTCCAACTGTCTTCTTATCTTTGAGATACAAGCCGTGTACTCCAAGAGCAGCGACGGGAAAGTAGTGAGCTATGGTTGGAGTCAGCTGGATCTATTTGATGCAAAGAGGCAGCTAAGGTAATGAACGATCTATCTCCTTTGCTTTGCATAAATTTTAATTTTTTTCTTTAATTACAGGAGAGGAAAATTCAAAGTCCCGCTGTATGTTGTACCCACCATCACAAGCATCGATATCGACGGGATTAAATACCTTGAACCAGTCGACAGTGGGATATTATGGTTCTATCTGAGAATCTCGTGGCCAAATAATGATGAATTTGCCAGCGTTCAATCTCTTTACCCTGAGAACACTCATGTAATGCCTAATTATTTAAGGGTTTTGGTGCGAATTTATCTTTCTATCATAGTTCGAATATAACATCCCACAGATACATCTAAGAGCCTTCCGACCTCCAGTCGAACGAATCATCGAAAGAGTCGTTGAGCGAGAAAAGACACCTGAGCCCATTGATGATGGTGATAAAAATCAGCAGCCTGAAGAGCCTCCAAAGCAAGATGATACAAACAATGGTGATGGCGATAGCGAAGGCAATGATACAATAATGGAGCTGCCTCATGAGGAAGAGAAAAAACCAAAGAAAAGACTCGTTAAAAAGCCAAAAGCAGACGATAGCATGACAAAATCGACAACTGTCATGCCGCCCCCAGGCCAAGGGAAAAGGAAAGGCATCCACCTCATTATCCATCAAGTCAAGAACCACGTCGCGCGCTCTCACCTCAAAGTCGCTGCAGCGATATTCGAGGAATCGCAACTCGTCCTCGACGAAAGAGGACGTCAATGTGCCTTTAATACCTCAGTGCACAACCCGCTCGACCTCAATACCAAATCAAATAGAAACCTTAGCAATATCTCCATGGATAAAAGCATGAGCAATAAGGCTCAAGGACAAGATATCATCTTCAACGAGGATAAAGTCTTCCTAAGAGACATTCCACTCATGCTAAAAACACAAAAGATCAAGCGAGACGTGTATTTGAATATTCAAGTGTTGGAGAAGCCTGAGCCGGTTAATGTTCAGACCACGAACGCGTCTATCAGTTACCGAAAGCAGAACGAGACAGCTAATTACGGTAATATGGAGTTCGAGCTGCTTGGGTGGTACCTGATCAAGATAAACACAGGAGACGGAGACGTTCTCTCGGGCAAATTCTGCCGCCAGCTGTTTGCCCCGCCACTGAGAAAACCTCCATTAGATACGCAAAAAGTGCAAAACATGGATGTTGAGATAGAATTCACTCTCCAGGGTTATATTTTCCAAGATGCGGATTTAGTAAAAGCACAGAAAGGACCCAAAAAGAAAACAAAGGCAGAACTGAAAGCCGAAGAAGAAGAAAGGTGATTATTTGATTGAATAAATATATTTATTGACTCAATTTTTCTATCATTATAGAAAAAAACGAGAGGCTGAAGAGGCGAAATTGAGAGAAGTTGCGATCGATAACGCTCCTTACATCTCGAACACAAAGCCGCAATTTACTGATAAAACCTTTGAGAAAGGCCATGGTGTTGATTTCTATATCGATGGATGCCGTTTCTTGCCAGACAACGTTACGGTTTGCAGAGTTACCTTCACTCTTGTGAATCGAGAGTATGAGATATTGAGACCATTAGAAGCAGCGGTTCCCGAGCTAGACAGTCCTTCTTACTCGCCGCTTTTTGCGTTCAGGACGGAACTGCGGATGGATAGATTCGACCCAACTGCGCTGGCTCTGATCTCCATCGAAACCATTGATAAATCAACCAACGAGACACGCATTGTCGGGTATTCAGCGCTTAATCTATTCATAAATAGATTCACCAAGCAGCAACCAGAATCAAATACAGAATCGGTATAAAACTCAATTTAATTCCTGGCAGTGTGCTTATTTTTATCAATTACTTTCATTGTAGGATATTGTGTTGCTAGATGGACGGTACCAGCTCCCTATTTTCTGTCAGGAGCCATTCAGAACTTCTCCCTTTAACATGGAAAAAATGTAAGGAGAAATATTGCTGCGAATCAATCTCACGTAAAAATAATGACCATTAGGAACTCTCTTGAGAGACTGCCCACTGCATCTGTCCTTATTAGAATTCATCACGCACCGCTCTCAAACGATGGGCTTCGAGTGCTGAGCATCACGGATGTCCCTAAGAAAGAATGGGCGAAGAAGGACGTCTGGAGACCGAGACCCATGTATGGGCAAGGAGCCTACAATACCTCATTCTGTCCTACTCGTGATTCAGAAAAAGAGCTCTTTGTCCTGAGACAAGAGCGACCAGATATGACGGTCCGTGAAACGACTCAGATTCTGCTTGGAGCTGACGGAATTAACAAAGAACTAGTAATTACAAATTGTTAGTGATGGCTGACCCAGTGATTCATAGAACGATAAGGAAATGATACAGTATCTCTCGAAGAAAATTCAAAGGAATTCCTCGACGATTATGATTGATCTCATGTATTTCGCGCATTACAGAGCCCAAGCAGGTTTTAAGTTCGCGCTCGACGGAATTCATATGGCTCCGAATGACAGCATCCCTTATATTGGACTATATTGCCTGAATCCTCCTGGAGCGTTGTATGAGGAGGAAGGTGACAGAGCGAAAATCCAAATAACAACTCTGTTGAACTGGGAGGGTCCAGCCAAGTCTCCGCAGTTCCTGGATGGATATATCACCTTTAAAGATATGAACTTTGAGAAAAATTTGTGTATGATTATTGATATTCGCAGCGTCAATTTTGCGAAAATCCCGCCGCTGTTTTCCAAAATAGGCTGGACGATTTGCCCTATTTTCAGTCCAGATGGATATGTGCTTTCTGGACTTTATCAGATCCCGCTATTCAAAGGGGAGTTTCCTAACGCGCTGAGGACTGAGTTGCAAGAGAATGACCCTTGGCCGTACTTGATGGACCTTGTGAAGAATAAAAGAAATCCACATAAAGTGGCATACTTAGAAAACGCTTCGGTGATGTGTCGACTAGTCGATTCGCAGAGAGAGGTAATAGATTTCTGATTTAACAAACTAATATATAATGGGAATTGTGATAGGGACATTTTAATGTGCCGTGGGATGTGAATCGTATTGATTATAGATACTTGCCTCAAAATAAGCTTCGAGAATGTGGGTACAATATCACATGGGAAGCCAAGCTGGCGGGAATGACGAAGCTGCAATCAATAGTCCCGAATAAAGGAAATCCTTTCGACTATAATCATAAAATAACTGATGCTTTCATTGAGGTAGCACTACTGATTTGAGGCTTGTATTTAAACTATTACTTTACAGGAACTTGGACTGACCCAATTCGCTCACGATTAAGCGAAAAAGCATTAAAGTTGGCTCGTCCACCTTGATTCTATTCTCAGGCTCCTTTCATTTTAACCGTATTCAAAATTGAATATAGATGAATCTTTTTTTTCTTCAATTCTCAAAGCATTAGGTGCTTATTCACTGTATTAAGAACTTCAATTCTATTGATATATCCATCTACTAAAACATTTTGAATTTTCTTTTTCTCTCAATAATCTTCTTGTTAATTCAAATACTTCATCTCATTAAGTTTAACCTCTTCTTTGTCTTTCGTCTTTACTTTAAACACAATCATAATTTTGGCAATAAACCAAAAGAATCAATGCATTTATTGCTTCAGAGCTATAATAAGAAGAACCAACTGTGGAGAATAATGAAAATTTTCCATTGCTCAGTCAATCAATGATTAAAATCGAGAGCTACTTTGAATTTAATAGAATCTGAGTGGTAGAGGTCAAGAGCACGCTCTTAGCTTTCTAAGTTAGATTTAATTGTAGATATAGAACAAGAAAGAAGACAATGAGCATATGCTAGGGTAGGATTTACATTTATATTAAGCTCAGTCTTCAAATATTTCCAGAACTTAATAGAAATAGATTTGAGAGAATAGAGGTATTGACATAATACAGAGGAAGGGGAGATGGCTGGCTGCCGTTAATACCGAATTATTTAATTCCGAGTTTTTTTATGGCCTTCGATGGAACCGTTTTAATTTTGGATTGGAACTTAGCTAATTACATTATTTCCTTTGCACTACACAATTGCTCTCTGAAAAATTTCAGTTCGAGATGTATCGAAAAAGAATGGAGCAAAGGCACAACTCGTCAACTTATGACTCGAAAAGAAGGCAAACATATTCATTCATTATAATAGATCAATTTGTTAGAAAGCTGATCTTGTCTCCTCTTGAATTTCAAGAGCTTGGTTCAACTACCTTTCAATAAGAACTCAGAGTCCTCCCCAACAAGAAACAGAACCACCTTTAATATTTCTTTCTTTTAAGAAGACTCACACTCATCATAATAAGCATTCAAATTTTTTTTGGCAGAATTTCCGAGTTTCCTTGATAATATTGATTTATCAGATGAAGGTATTGCAATTCAATTCCACCTTTGTTAGTTCCTGAGCTTTCTGATGGACTTTTTTCTGAATGAGTTGAAAACAGCTCCAACCCAAATATCTCATGATCAAACTTGATATCAAGTCATTTCTCCCTCCTATTAAGTTCTCCATCGAGGAAATCGCCTCGCTTTGAACAAAACTTCATTATTTAAACTTATATTAAGCTAATTCAATTTCCGAAGGCTTTTAAATTATTACTTTTGGAATTATATAAAAATATAGCTCAAGCTCTATCAGAGGGTTCATAAATTAAAGTCCCACTCTCATGAAGAACGTCGTCATTTTCCTGTTAGCTTTGACCATGTTGGTCGCAACAGCCTATGGATACTCTTGCAACGTCAAAAATTGCAACCTCTGCGCTCCAACGAACGCCAGCATTTGCCAAGCATGCAATGATCGCTATTATGTCAATCAAACAACCTCTGGCTGTGACCAATGCACCAAAAACTGCTTAAAATGCACCTCTCCAACGGATTGTGAAACCTGCGCAGGTGGATATACTTTCAATTCGCAAACACATGCTTGCGAAGAAACACCAGGTCTGGAATTTCTTGAAATCTTCTTCAATTGATCAGAAAAGCGCCACGAAGAACAATACTTAAAGCTCAAGATGTGAAAAAGAAAAAACTTAAGTATTGGCAGATCCAAGCTGAATGAATTTTGAATCAGAGCAATGAGACCGCCTTTTAGAGTTTTGATCTAATAATGTTAGTACTTGAAGCTCTATATCAAATATATGGTTCACTTGAATTTGCTTGTTTGTATTGTTGTTCTGGTCAAATTAAGTCGTTATATAGCCTGAAATGATCCACTGAGCCAAAGTAAGATATTGCATATAAAGGCTGGCTTCTATTCCAGAAATTGTAGGTTTTAGTTCGAGACCAGGCGCAAGTTTGAAAGTTAAGTAATTAATCGTACTTTCTCGAGCATTCGCATTTGTATGCTCTCCAGTTGTTTGAGAAGATTACGAAAGCTGGCATAAGTTATAGAAAGTAGTTCAGTAAAATCGCGAGTGTGTTCAATAGGGATGGAAAAAACAAAATTGCGCAGAAACCTCATTCACAATGGATAATTCCGAACTGCGCACTCAAAAGAAAGGGCAAAAATGCTAATTCAAATATGAGTTTGATATGAAATCCTAATGGGAGGAATCTCTCGAGAAGACAATCATTCAGCATTTGACTTGGATCTCTTCTGTCAATTTTCAAAGCTATCGGAGAAGAGGAAGGCCAATAATCTTGCTCTAGAAAGTTGAGGTTAGTTGAATATTTAATAGCTTCTCGCTTGCCGAAACGATTTAGCTGAATTTTGATTGCTCGATTTATTAATGTGAGAGATAAAAAAAAAAATTCAGAACAATATGAGTTCAGAAGGAAATTTTAGAATCATGGTTGTGCAAAGAAATGAGCATTGCTAAAACAATCAGCACCCGACAAGAATTCAACACATCAAAGCTCGAGAAAAGGTTGAAAAAAAGAAAAATGTTTTCGATTTATGGATCATTAAATTTCGAAATGTGAAGACCAATACTTTTTCTCTCATCCAAATCAATGACAAATGAATTAAGCACTCAGCTATTCTGCTTTAAGCTTTAAGCTCTTGAAGAATTTTTCGAGTTTGATTCTCATTCAGAAAGACTTCAAATCATCATATTTTCCTGGAATTTTTACACTAACAAATAACTTAAGAAATTACTTTGAGAATTTCGGAAAAAATTGATTTTTTAATTGGAATTCCGGTAATAACAATCGGAAGGTTATCGTGGATTAATACATTTTCTTATCGAGGAGATTTACAATGAATTTTCCAACTTCAGCTCTTTCAAGGGTAGGCCCCTTATACCAGGCACTCTTCTTTATCCCTTCGAAAGTTAGTCTTTTGCTCGGAGTACTGTCAAGCATTTTCGTTAACAGATCTTTAAAATCAGCGTTCAGGATAATCTTTTCTCCCCGCTCTTCTCTGATGATGCCTTCATGAGATTTCCAAAAGTTTTTCGCTTTCCCATTGATGAGCATGCTATACAGAGGGTCTTTCTCAGTTGCACTAGAGAACGGCATATGTCCCACGATAAGACAGAACAACAGGATCGCCGTCGCGAAAAGATCAACAGACTGACCTTCATAAGGCATTCCTGCAAGAACCTCAGGTGGGAAATACTTGGAAGTACCTGCTGGCGACGTGAAGAGCGGCTTGCTGCTAGAATATTTCGCAGCGCAGCCAAAATCAGAAATCTTAATGCAGTAGTCTTTATCAAGCATGATATTGTCAGGCTTGATGTCTCGATGGGCGATCTGAGCTCGGTGAGTGCATTCAAGTGCCGCAATCAGCTGGTGGAGGTACGTTCTCGCCAATTTTTCTGGAAACATCCTGATTTTCTCGATCAGAGACAGGATATCTCCATTTGGAGCGTGCTCTAGCACAAGCATAGTGATATTGTGAGTCTTGCTGCTCGCATCCACCAGAGGCGCCGTCTCATAGTACCCGTCGATTCTTAAGACGTATGGACTGCTTATGGCCAACTGAAGACGCACTTCATTTTCCACATAAGCGAGGGTTTTAGCGTCCGTGCATTTCATTATTTTGATTGCCGCGGTCTTCTGCGTAACAGGCTCATATCCGAGGAAGACTCTTGAGGTGCCACCAGAGCCGAGTGATTTGATGAGGTGCCAGTTTTCAACAACGGCGTATTGCATGTTCTTGTCGTAGATGTTCATTGTTGTGATGTTTTTACAGTTTTCTCTTTTGGAATATGATTATTATTAACACTCAGACGGGCGCTAAAATAAGCACACAAATTTAGAAAAAGAACACTGATTTATGCGTTGAATCCAATGTTCCAAGAACTAGAACTAATTTTAATCTATTCTATAATGAGTCAAATTCTAATATCGGTTTGCCGGTTTCGATTCTGCCAAGTTGATTTGGCTGTAATTAAATCTATTAATTTTGAATTTTCGTGATCGGGATTCGGAACCCCGATCGAAGCATTCGGACCTTTCGTCGCATAGGTGGGAAAATTAAGTGGAAAAGACGCGAAATGGGCTTTTTTCTGACAGAGGCCGTATTGTATTCTCCAGGGAATTAAGTTGAAAGCCTTTATTATAACAATGTCATTTATCAAAGCGAAGCTTTTTATTAAAAGAATTTCTGATGAATAAAAAATTAGGCGTTTTGGAAAATTAATAATGAAATTTGGTTTTCAGGCCACTGAATTAAGGAAGATAAACGGGATCATATAAAGCTGTTTTCTAAAATACAATGGCGGAGGGGATAGTCAAAGAAGGCTTTTGGCTTGTTGGGTAAGAGGTGTAGAAGCGCGTGTAGTTATATAGTTTATATAACCTGTAAAAAATTAATTCGCAAAGAAGAAATGCACAACAAGCAATGGTATATAAGCACGGTTTTATTTGAAAATATTTAAAAGCAGTATTCTCAGATATACTGCTGTGATAATGACGAAAATGATGAGGTTAGTGTTTGAGTACGCGTCTCGCTGAACTCAATTCGAGTCACCTCGCTGCCTTCGCTGATTTTCCGCTTTTCTCTCAATTTCGAAATGCTGGTCGTTGATTTGGTTTCCTTTCTCTTTGAACTTATCGTAGCGTCCGGCCATAGTGGCTTTCCTGCTAAGTACCGTTCCCATCGCTTGGACATGGGTCTGACATCATCGAATTTCCAGAGCGTGAGCAAAAACTGTCCCACGGTTTTTAGCTCCTCCTCAGCTTTAAAAACATCAGAATTCTCTCTAAAGCTCTCGATTTTCACCGAGTTGAAAGACTGGATGTAGGTTTGTCGCTGGCTGTTCTATATCGTTCGGTATTAATTAGGATTCACTCCGCTAGTGAGAAAAATCTTACATCCACTAATATCACGTTCTTTAAAGGAACTCCGAGCACTCTGAGGTCTTTAAAGAGCTTTGTCCCAACCCCACTGCTTTTGCAGTCTTTTTGGGTGAAAATCTTTTGGAAGTACTTGCTGATTCCGAGAGCCTTCAAAATCGCTTCCGTGTACTAATCGATAAAATTGAGCTGAGAAAACAGCTAATTAACTGAACCTCGGAAGTTTTCGTGGTGAATAGGCTCAACACGAAATATTTTGCCATTTCGGAAAGGAAATCTTGAAGTCCAGGTCGCGCGCAGACGTAATATTTCCGAAGTTCTTGACTTTCTTCTATCTTTAAAGAGTTAGTTGGGAGAAAAGAGTATGAAGGAAGGTACTTCTATGATATGTGTAAAAGAATCAAAAGGAGAAGTCTTGGCGTATATCAGTGTTTTGTCTAAGTCTAACACGAGTGAATTCTTTGCTTGAGCGACAGAGTCTGAATCGCTTCTCGGGAAATTGGCTCCGCTGTCCAAGTTATCAACGGAAGGGAGGTCGTTCATGGAAGGAGAGTCAAAATTGGCTGATTGCCTGTATTATTTTGCAAATTTACTGCTGAGCCTTAAAAAAAATAGGTAGTATTACCCTTGACCGATGATGGACCTGCTTTTTAAGGGAGGGCTATCGTTTTGGAAGGAAGACTTTGAGGTTTTCATTGAGGTTGCTTCGTTCAATATCATTAAGTACCCAGTTCAGATCTAATAAACTCGAAAAGTGAATTTAAATTAGCTTCGGAATTCAGAATTCCAGTATCGAGAGCGTTTGAATAAGCAGAAATAAATTTATTAAATATTCAGGACTCATTCGCCTGTCTGAGATCAATTTGGATCATGAAACCCAAGAAATTTTCCCGCGCTAAATCTTGAACTCTGCTATGATATCAATTCAAAGAGATTCTCAGAGGAAAGGAACATGATATTTAGAAAAGAGTCTTAACGAATTGCGTTTTGCGATTTAATAAAACCAGTGTTTAATAGAAAGCCTGAAAGCTAATTGGCAATTTTAATTGATCTAAATATATTTTAGATAGGATCGAAAGATAAGAACAATTCCCTGTTTTAGGTGGGTCTTTTAAAACACATCAGAACGATTTAAAAGGGGGAAATCTCTGGCTATTGGTATGAGCCGAGCTAGGATTCCCTTGTATTGAGGAAATTTTTCCTATGACTTGGCAAAAGGATTCAATTTATAAGTGAATCAGCTGGTGGGTTCTGCATGAGATATTGAATAGTTTGTTTGTGTTCAAAAAAAGAGCGGACCTTTCTATAATTCTGCATAACCCCTGCTCGCCTCGTCAGAGACTATATGTTGTTATGTGTATGTCAGACTTTGTCGTATTAGTTTTTGGATTTTTGAATTTGGAAGCAATGAATTTTATGACCATAGCAACAAAGAAATTAATAGATTGTAAGTGATTAAGAGAGTCCGTCATGAATTCATTACGTTTGTTTAAAAGCGATAGACGAATGTTTTCTAAAGAAAAACCATCAAATGAATATTGAAAGTGATCGTAGGTTTAAAAAAGAGCCAGATATTGTGAGGAGATTTTGCCTTTCCTTTTCTTAGATGGAGTTGCTTTAGGAACCTCCCTTTGATTTGTTTCAATTCAATTGGATTTACCGATTGGTTCTATTTTCATAAAATAGTTTGCTGACCAAAAATAACTATTTCTTTGTAAAAGGAGTATTTTAGAGGGATATCAAAATCCTCTGATTTGATAAATCCAGACAGAATGTGTCTTTGAATAAACAATATCTAACGATATTGGTGGAATGCTATCAAGCAATGTGAGTAATGTTATAAATAATACTCGATTCGATAATGTTCAAAGGAACGCTGTGAAATGAAGAAGTGAGTATTGAATTATTTGATTATCCGCCAATTACCCTCAAAAAATTGGGAGTTAACAATAATTGCTGCAAGTAGATATCCAAGGAGTTAATTAGTTTAATAATCTCACATTAAATTAAAAAATGCGGCGTTAAGAAAGCTCTTTCAATATGATGTGTAATGCAAATACAGAGAGAGTTTGAAGAGACGGTTCTTGAACAAACTATTTTTATGCGCAGTTCCCGCAAAATTTTGAGCTTGGTCAGCTATTTCATTCCAATTGAGAGAATAATAAAACTCATAATTTTTTTCCTGAGATGGCAAAATTATGAAAAGCTGAAGACGTCAAAAGGTAGACAAATTATCTCATTCTCTCAATTTAATTTATTATTAGCTCAAAACGATGCTGATTTTGCAAGGAACTCGCTATCATATTGAAACTCAAGGTTCCTTTTATTTTTCTCATTGAATAATAATTTACTATTCTATACTTTTAAAGATTCGGATCAGTAAAATTACACTTTGGTCTTAACTACTGTTTCCTTCAAATGAACTCATTTTATGGATCACAAAGAGGTTCTACTCATCGCAATCTCACATCAGCCCGATGGATATACCGACCGCATTGAACAGCCATGAAAACTAGAAAGTTTACAGATCATCCAATTTACAATGCTATGATTTCAATACTTTTCCATTTGGATTTAAATATACACGTTGGAATTGTCACTCAGTCAACTTCGCTTGGATAGAACTTATATTTAATAAGCAACCCTTAATAAGCAGTATGATATCATGATGGATCCTTTTTGTAAGTGGTGTGGGCTGCTGCAGATATTACATTATACACTTTGTGCGCATGCATACTGGACCTCATTTTCTGATGGTATAATTTTTTTAACAATTTCCCTGACCATTAATCTACATTATTTCATTGAAGGGAAATATTCCTAGCTCATTTTGAATCGATAGCACGAGCCCAACACGAAGCAGCACGAGTCTCTTCAAGAAATACGTTTTTCTGAAAGTGTCAGCAATAAAAACACTCATTTTGGTTGGCAGGAATCACGTGCCTTGTACAATTTAACCACGCTATCAGTACCAGGTTAATAAAAAGCATTTAAAGTTCTGTTTATCCCTGATCATCCTTTCTTAGATCAATTAGAAGAAATTGTTATGTTCATCCGATTTTACTACGTACAGTTTCAACCCTAATAACTTTCTGAAATTATCAAACAGATTTTCATAGAAGATTCTATCCTTCGATAATTGCGCTCACGGGCTTGTTCCCTTCACTGAACCTAACTAATCCCAAGTTCGTATCCTTTCCTTGCCTTAGACTGCAATCAGGGGCTTTGAAAACGAGTTCATTTTAAGTCACCCGATCACCCGAAGTCAATCAGAAAATTCCAACAAGCTCTAGCCTTATCACAGCCAATTTTTTAAAGCGCCAACTCGACGCTAGGTGGTCCTATACCCTTGGAAGACTACAGAAAACAATTCCTCATCATATATAAGAGTTTATTGTCGCTTAGGACTGAAGCTTCGATACTGGTTTTTAAGGTTTTTGGGTTTCGATTCCAATTAGATTTTTAAGATTTTGATGGTTCCAAGACGCCTATTCACTGGAAGGGATTTAAAATAGATATAAAAGCAAAATCAGCAGAAACAAGTCTGTAAAAAGATACAAATCCTCTCTGTTTCACATTGCAACACTAACAATAGTTTATTTTCACAATGAACAACTACGATCCTTACGTTAGGGCGCCTGGTGCAGGCGGTCCCAACCAGGAAATTTATAACATTCCAACAAATTATTATCAATCACAATATTTTCCATACAGTGTCCCTGAGCAGCAGAACCAGCACTCGCTCTCTCAGCTCGCAAATCCTCGCTACTATTACGAGAACAATGGCAATGCGCCTCTACGGAAAGAAAGTAACCAGCAATTGTTCTTTTTTTCTTATTAATTCACTGTTTCGTAGTGTGCGTCGAAGAGCCCTACCAGAAAACTGGATGTCAGAGCTATGATCAAATGATGACTGAGGAGCTGTCTAAAGATCCCTATTTGGAAAAGATCGAACACCAACCAAATTCCGCACTAGAATCCGAAACTTCGGATTCGAAGGAGAAAATCGTGCCAATAGACTCAACTACCTCGCGAGAAATGTTCTATGACTTCTGGAAGAAGGTCGCCCCACTCACTGGCAACGTCGACGGCTACTTCGCAGAGATAAAGAAAAATCTTCATTTCAAGATCTCGAAAGTACTGAGTCCGAACGCAATGGCGGGAACGTACGAAAAAATCCTCAAGAAGAGAATCGCGAATCCGCGATTAGCGAAGAAAAATTGGAATGAAGAAGAATTCCTCTTCCTTACCTCTCTGATAACGTATTACTGCGTATTAAACGATCTCGATTGTGGAGCCTTGGTAAACTTTTTTTCTAGAAGGGGAATAATCTAATAATGGTGATGTTAGGATGACGAGTCTTGGAAGTATCTAGGCGCATTGTACCCAGGCAAGCACCCTGACCAGCTTAAAACCAAGTGGCAGAACTCGTACAAAGTCCATCTCTCGAAAGTTCCTTGGAGCAAGATCGAGGATGATACGCTCGTTCAAATCATCAGCGAAAAAGGGCCAGAGAAGCATTGGCGGGAAATTTCAATCGCGTTGAATAAGCTTACAGGGAGCAAGGTCTACCGTCACGCTAAACAATGTCGTGAGAGGTGGATTAACCACCTGGATCCCTCGAAAAATAGAGGTGTCTGGCTTGATTCTGAGGATACCAACCTGCTGAACCTTTACCTTGAACTTGGCCGCAAATGGTCGGAAATATCCAAGCGGTTGGGGAACCGAACAGAAAATTCTGTGAAAAATCGCTGGAACAGCATGCTGAAGAAATATAAATCCGAAGTTGAGATCGAGCCATACCCTAAAGGCGCCTCCTTAGAAGAAGCAATAGCCTGGGAGCGGAAGATCGCATCTCTGATTTTAGAGGCGAAGAAGAACGGCTTGCTTACCGGACCTGAGAAAGATGGTAAATTTTATTAGTTTTAATGCCGAGCCATTCTAATCTTTTTCATGAGAAGATTCGAACCAGCAGCTAAGCGGTGACTCGCACCATGGCGACCATGCCAAGAGTCCAATGCACTCGCACTCTCATTCGGACATCGGCCAAGAGTTCTCAGGGTACTCGAAAAAGTCTGAGTCGTCTTGGGAGAGCAAAAAGGAAGAGAGTGCCCACTCAAACCATCCTCACGGAGGCAATCTCGGTCCTCAAATGCAAAACGCCTCAAATTCTCTCTATGAAAACTTGCCTATCAAAGACCACTCTGACTCAACAAAAAAGCACCATGGTCATCTCAGCAGAAAGCAGTCCATGAGAGACAGCGACGCCTCTAACGAAAATAACATGGGTGGCAATATTCCATACATTGAAGATGAATCGAGGGAGATCCCAATGTCATTGGAGGATGAGTTAAAATTCCAGCCAAACATTAGTACTCAGGACCCAATGAAACAGAATTTCAACGTCTCATATGATTCAGGGAACATGATGCAGAATGGAATGCTCATTCAAAACCAATTCTCCGATAGTCAAGGCTATCCGGTAATGAATCTGATGGAAAACCGCTTTAATCCTTTGCAAACTGATCTTGTCCATAATGCCTATGCTAATCAACAACCTAATTCCAATTATTATAATTATCAAAATTTGATAAACAGATTAAAATATGATCCAAGCATCGAATCTCAATTCAATAAAAGTCTGCAGTTTAAGGCTATCCCTGAGGAGCAAATGGAAGACATTCAAAACAAAGAAACCGAAACGCCCGTGATGTTAGATACGCTCTATGAGGACAACGCATACTTTGGAATGAGAAACAAGGACGAACCCGAAATCCCGGTGTCTACGCCTGATAGAGATAAATACCGCATGGAGGAGACGAACAGCATACCTGAAGCGCTTAACGATGAGTTGAATCAGGAGATTGTGGGTTCGTTCATTGGATACTAAGTGTATACTATTGCGACTACTACTACCACTAATTGTCCCTAAAAAGAAGTTAGATCAAAGATCTCTTGATCTACATTTTATTTGTTCGAGAGAGAGAAAACATATTACATTTACTTGGATGTTATGAACTACAAAAAAAAAGCAAAGAAGGTATTTTAAAATATGCAGAAATAGACTAGAGGGAAACCAATAATATGTATATAGTATATTTTATATATCATTTTTCTTTTTATTTTATTCGATTCACTGCTTGCATTTATGAACTCAGCCTCGATTACTATGCTGGTGATTTGTATGTATTTAAATATGTGCAAGGAGAATTAATTAATGATATCTATTCACATACAAATAAGAGAGTGTTTTTAAGTTGAGGCCTGTAGAATAGTAATTTATTGATGAATGTTATGGCTTTTAGAGATGTATAAGTCAGTGTGTTAATTGGGTTTTTGATGGTTTGAGTTTTTTGATTTGTTTTGGTTCGGGAACAAATTTAAAGTGAGAAAAAATCAAGAAATTAAATTTAATCAAAGTTTGACATCAATATTATAGAGATCAGAAAAGATGTTAAGTCGACTAAGTCGGGTGTACTCTGATCCAATCTCGTCCTTTGGGCCGTTTCGGGTTCAAGGATAATCGAGATTAGTCTATAATTTCCCTTTTTCCTAGTTACCCTCAAACAAGATATGCTTATCTTCTCAACTTAATCTTAGTTTTTCAAAAAGTTACCATGAATAGTGTGTCATTTGTTACTCGTTGACATAGACTGCTGTCGGAGTATCTAGTAGTAGTTATTATATGATGGTAAAAGTTCAACGTGAGTCGCTTCAAGCCTCTGATAAAGAAAAAATCGGTCATTGGTTTCTGAGGAAATCCAACTTTGTCTTCGAGCAGCACCTGCCCAGAGAAAATAACCCAACGACATGGTAATCTACCTGAGAGGGAATTTCCTCTTGTTTGTTATGATTACCAATAACAGCGTTTGCTCGAAGGTATTTTTGAGAACTATTACAAAAACATTTTTTATATTATATCCCTGTTTTTGTGTTGAGCCATGGGCTAATCGCAAATTTACGTCTGAAGTACTCTCTATTCATCTCGAGTTCTGAGGCTCAAATCATTAAAAAAAAAATTGTCTTTTATGTTCTTAACGCAGTAATTAAGGATCCACGCTTATTAAAATTAAGTCCCTACTTATATATTAAGAGAGCCCTCATGGAACCTCGCTCAAAGGTAAAAAACATTTAATATTTTCTACCTTTCCTTCCTATCTGCTTCCTCTCTTTCATCCTGCTGAACAGCTCTTGAAATACTCATACTTCTCTAGGGCCCTTATCTTAAATGCTCATACTCCGATGACACGATGGAATCCCCTCAGCACGATATGCTGAAAACAGCCTGCTTCTTTCAGCCTGAATCCGGCTTTGAATCCAACGGCAGCTGCTGTACGAACATCGAAGCCAAAACCCCTTCCACTGGCACCCCGGAGAAAGTATAAAACGGTTTTTTACCATTATTTATTGAGTTATTCTTGCTTCCCACAGGTTTTTAAAGCTGGACCAGGCTGGAGCGTGATATCCTCAACCAGCAAAAGCAGCCAAGAGATCGCGCTGTCCTCAGGAGAGTACGACTCCAATACAGAAGCCTTTAGCCCCTTTTTGCAGCGGACACATAGCAACGATCTAGAAATGACGGTGAGGCTCTTGCCTCCAGTAACCAGCCAAAAATCAGCTCTAAGCATCAAGAAAAAGCTCTTTCAAGCTTCAGACCGAAAAGTGCTGATGGATGCCCAGGCTGGCGGTTATCCTGGTCATTTAAAAAATAATCATTGTTTTTCCAATAATAAAGACGTTCCTAAGGCAGAAGAACCTCTGCAGGAGACGACAGACAACGGGTCGACTCCAACCAACGCGAACCAAAAGCAGAACAATATTTTTTTGATAAAAACTAAATCACAAAACCAAGTGAAGATAACTAAATTCAACAAAATTAAAGCTCTGTCACCGCTAAGCATACTTGAAGGTGGTGACCCTTGCACGACCTTTGAAGCCAAAATTACTGCTAAAACTCCAACAAGGAACCTCATTGCGGATCAAAGTGAAGGTAGTGATGATCGTAAGAGCATAACCATTGAAAAGAATGTTCCACCGCAAACACTAGCGTTGAGAAAAATCATGCCTCCTAAAGTACAGCTACGACTCGATAGAAAGCTGACAGAAGAAGAAAAACTCGAAATGCACTCAAGACGGAAGTCTGGATTAGTCACTCTGACCCCAACTTACGATAGACCGCCCCTTGCTCAGGTTGCTCAGGTGGTTTCATGCCAAAATGTGAAAGGATTTGATAAGTTTACTTTCGATCCGAAAGAGTTCGTTAACTCGACTTTTATCAATGAAAAAGACGCTCCTCAAAGAGAGATTAAGCCTGTTAAAACTGAGAGAGTATTTAGTGCGCAGACCGCGAGGAGAGTTGCTGGGGAAAATCTGCGTATCCTCCCTCATCCAGTGAAAATCGAGCGTAAAGTTATGCGACTGAAGAGGGAACCTTCATTGAAAATGGAGCCAGATACCGGCAACGAGAGTAATAAAGCCAAAGTGAGCAAAGGAAATTTCGCAGACGACGCTGTCGCGTCGTTGCTAGAGGATACTACTACACAAGGTGATGAGTCTGTGATGGAAGCACCTTCGTTGCTTAAGGTTCGCCACTGTCACTCTGAGCAGGAAGCAAAGCCTGTTGCTGTTAAGAAAAACAGTATACGCTTCCGAAATCAAGAGACAATCTTGAACAAAATCTTCAGAAGTACTCCAAAGTCAGTCAATGAGCTTTGATTCTGAATATGAGCTTTAGTTTTTCCTGAAAAACTGCATTTATTCAATATTTTATTCATTCATATCAAAAAGAAAGATTTTAACAATTTCCTTTAATATCCCTTGCAATTTCCTTTCGATATAGACAGGCTCAGATTGAGATTAAGAAAATCATTATATCGCTTCTTTTTGTTTTTTTTTTGATGCTTCGTGGAAAAAACATTGTTGGATGATTTTATAATTGAAAGGATCTGCTAAACAGAGAGTTCCACTTGTCATCATACCTCAAGTAAAACCCAACTCTTAACACCCCTGAACTTACAGGTCTCATGGTCCAATACATGAAAAAAAACTCAACTTTTCCAAACCAGAAAAAAAAAAAAGTTTAAACTATACGATTTAATGAACATGTTTCGAATAAATTTAACATTTATTTGCATCGGCAAATGAACGACCGGGCAGATACTTCGAGACCTATTTTCTCGAGTGAGAATCCCTTATCTGCTATTAGGAACCTGGAAACAGACAATAACCAAGACACACTTGCCAATGATACCAACATTCCAGGACAAACAGACACCAGTCGCCTTCCGATCATCACAATCAATCATTCTGACGAAAAATTCCACTCAGATGACTCCAACGAATCCCCTCACAAAAAAGTACAAGAGCAGACAGACGAACCTCAATCTCAAGAAACAAATATAACCAACAATGCACTAGCAAAACTACAGCACAGATTCAAAGGAGTTGATTTACACAATTCATTCGAGGAACCACACAGTGTTGCTCACAGGGATCGATACGCATCAAAAACAATCTCTATTTCTACAGGTGTCAGAAAAATGTCCACTAGAGCCCAGAAAAGAGCAACTCTAAGGACCAAAACAATAATCACAAAACCTACAAACATATTCATCGAGCCTCACCTCACGAAAAAAAGCATCACCGAGCCAAAACTAAGAGTCTTACTCGAAAAGCTCTCGCACACAACAACCACATTCAAGCCACTAGCCAAATTCTTCGCTCGTAGGAAATTTTTTGATACTATTCGCGCGAAACTGAAAATCGAAAAGCCATTAACACCTGCTTTGATGAAAGTGCTGGGAGATAATGCGAGCTCGTTGGAGAAAATACAAGGGCAACTGAAAGTGCCTCGGGCTCGCAGAAAGAAGATGTCAGCAATGGAATATATCAAAAAACGCTTCAATAAATACACAGCTAAGGCGAATCTAATGGCGACGTTGAGAGTAGCTACCAAGAAGCATAAGATATTAAAAAACAAGTGCATGTACTACATTCACTACATTCTCGAGTGGCTTTCAATCATCTTTAATATTTTTTTCAAAAAGCCTCTTCAGCCCGATGGCTATATCCGAATGGTCTGGGACATTCTCGCAATATCTTTTATCATCTACGAGATGTTTTTGGTACCGTTTACGCTGAGTTTCGAGATAGAGGAGACAGCTTTTCTCACAAATATGGAGTTTATCATTGATGTGTATTTCATCGTTGATATATTTCTCTCTTTTCAGACTTCTTACTACAAACAAGGGCTTTTGGTAACCTCACGGAAGCAAATCGCGCTACATTATATCAGAAGATGGTTTTGGTTTGATCTAATAGCGTCGTTTCCATACACATGGACTGTGCAGCAAAATGATGAATCATCATCGAAGCGAGGTAGCCAAAATATATTACGGATATTGCGGTTGGTGCGTATTTTGAAAATTTTGCGATTAGTACGGATTTTCAAGCTGAAAAGAATTCTTGCAAAAATCGAATCGTACATTGAGGCTTCAGTCTTAATAAACGCGATATTGGGTGCTTTTCGACTTTCGCTTATTATTTTATTTATTGCGCATTGGATTGCTTGCGCTTGGCATCTCATTGGCACGATTGAGAGTCAATCTCACAGCGTGACATGGCTGTCGAATGTAAACTCGCAGGGGTACCAGGGGTGGTATGATGAGTACGTTTGCTCGATTTATTGGGCCACAACGACGATGATTACAGTGGGATACGGTGATATCACTCCGGTTACAGACAATGAGAAAATATTCGCGATTTTTATCATGCTGATAGCAAGCGGCGTTTTCGCGTTCACTATGAGCAGCATCAGCAACCTTCTCCAGCAGATGGATCAAAACAAAATCCTCTACAAGCAGGCATTGGTCTCTCTCAACGAATATATGAAGAGCAAAAGAGTTTCCCCTGATATTAAGATTAAAGTAAAGCGCTATTTGGAACACGCGCTGGATTACCAGAATATCGTAAAGGTAAATGAAGACGGGCTGTTAGGTCTGCTGTCGGAGAAACTTCGAAATGAGATTATCATCGATGCCAATGGGAAAGTATTGAAGACGGCAAAGATTTTAGTAGATACGTTCACAAAGAAATTGCTCGTAGAAACTACGATGATATTAAAAGAGGCGATTTTTAGCAATGAAGAGATAGTGTATCGAGAGGATATGGACGACGACTGCTCATTATATTTCCTTTATCACGGAGAGATAGAGCTGTTTACTCTGCGCTCAGGTACTTCGCTGCTGACTGTACGTGCAGGCGAGACTTTTGGAGATTACAGCTTTTTTACTGGATGTTTGAGGGAATTGAGCGCACGGACGAAAAACTTTACGAAGCTGTTCAAGGTGCAAAGGAGCGAGTTCCAGAGTCTGCTTGAGGTCCACCAGAGAGATAACGAGAAGTACTGTATGATCAAGGACAGAATAATGATTTACCAGGATTTATCAGCAGCAAATCTTCACTGTCTCTGCTGCAAGAAAACTAATCATCTTAGCGCTGAATGTCCCACGACTCATTTAGTTATTGACCCGAAATGGCATATTAGTGGTTATCGCGACGCTTTAAACACTTTCCGGAAGAATTTCAAGCGTTCCTCTGGCCGCAGGAGGTATCAGCCCTATTCGAGGCTAGCCGAGAAGGCGGAAAAGTTCAAAGTCGCGTTTCCGAATCTCGTCAATGAGAATTTTAGCAATTTACATGTAAAGCGGCGAAGAGCATCGAGAAGCGCGACACTGCCGACTAATCAAAGAGGAAGTTTGGTTCGAGCGGACAGTTCTTCAATGAAGATGAACCCAGCAGTTAATGTAGTTGACCAGGTCCTAAGGGAGAAAGTTGCGATGGAAAGCAGTCGCACTATGAGGATTGATCGAAAACAAACCATGAAAAAGGATAAAGGAGAGCTCGGTGCCGAAGATGAACTTTTCATTGAAGAGGCAGAGGACTTTGAGATTTATTTCCCCCATAATAACTACAGCATTGTAATTAGGAAACTAATTAACCTCTTAAACAAATCTGCACACACCGAGAACGTACATACCCAAGAAAACGAAGAGAAAGGGTCTGCACCAGTCAAAGAGCACACTGGAAGGCGGAAGTCGGTTTGGCAGGTGCTTAAGGGAGTAGGACGCAAAAGAGGGAGCAAGCTGTCCACGGAAGGCGAGCATGTGTACACTGATGAATCAAAGACCAGTGAGATGCCTGAAACGAGGCCGCGTAAGGGATCTGGTCTTGGTATTTCTCTCTTTAATGGATTAAAAAAAGCAGCAAACTCAAAATCTAATTTTGCGAAGCCGAGAGGCAGCGTGATGGTCCCAAGTAAAGAATTCGATAAAAGTGAAAACATTTTAGCAGCTCTGATGAAGCAGCAAATGCAGAGGATGAGTAATGATACTCCACGTAACTCAAATCCAGAAAAAGAAGCTCGGGTAGAACAAATGGCCGTGGAGGATGTTGAAATAGAGTTGGATTCAGCGAAAAGTGGGAATTTGTTGGGTCCGATGCCGTCGAGGACAGTGCAAAAAGAAAAAATAAAGGAGGATACACTGGAGCCACGTCGTCCGAGCAAGTTAGTTCATTCTGAAGCATCAGAAATCCAGACGAGGCGATCTCCAAGGATTTCTGAGGTAAATAGTGGGGATAATTTGACACCTGAGCAAGCTATTGAGCTTCTGGTGAAGCAATATGGGGCCGATAAAGTTGTGAAGCTCGCACTTTCTAATAAATCGCCAAAAGGTGTCTGAGTTTAGGAATTTTTAATTATTTTTATTGTAAAGTGAAAGTTTTCTTCATGTTTCAAGCATTTGAGGGTTTCTTTGGGAACTGTTTGTGCCTGTATTATATTTACGATAAGGTAACAACTTTTTCAATCCTTGGTTTCTGAATTCGTTTCCAACACAAAAAAGTTTTAAAAATTAACAATCTTAGCGCTCTCATCATTATTGATCCAACTCAATAGAGAAACTTTGATTCAATCATATTTTAACTTGCCAATAAATTGAACATCATTGCCCATTTAATCAGTCAATGTATGAGTATAAAATAAAAGGAAATGTTTATTAGCTAAAAAAGTCGCTTATTCTTTCAGCTCATCATAAAGTCGTTCAAAATTTGGCTTAAATATCTTCAAAATCCTCGATTTCATCATCGTGAATAACAAGTGGTTTGGTTGACCTATGTTGAGGTATATTTTCAACAGTACTCGGATTTTGCAGTGACGCAAGGCCAGTTGCACCGAAAGACGCTGTGAGCCCTGAATTGCCTCCAGCATTTTTCTCATTCACTCCACTAGTCGTAGGTGAATTTCTATTTGCCGATGAGTTTTTCAAGTCCTTCACATTTTTGTTTGTTCCACCCGAGCTAAATTCATTTTCAATAGGTTCGACTGCAAACTCATTGCTTCTTTGACTATTTTGCGTTCCAGCAGCCTTTCCTTGCCCAGTTGACTTAGAGTCCTTCATTGTTCTCGTCAAGTTGGATTGTGGCTCTGACGGTTGCTGAAGTTGCCCCTGTGATTTCTTGATAGTGCTTCTCGCACCAGAAAGTCCCTGTTGATCTCCTTTTCCTCCATCACCGCTGGGTTTTCCTTCATGATCTTTCTGGTTCATCGCATCTTTAACCTTGCCTAAAGCTGCATTAAACTCACTGTTTCCATAGCTAAAATCGGTTTTTGGAGCTTTCTGCTCGCTGAATTGAACTTTAGACGTTCCGCCTTTGTTTGTTTCTATAGTCTCGAACTCTTTTTTTGACTCTTCGTTTCTCTTACTGTCCGAAAGGAAATGTGTTTCCGTTTTCGCCCCCACTCCGATACCCTAACACACGAAAAATTAAGCATGAGACTGATTTTGAAAGTAACCTCCAGAGTAAGATTGGGAAGCATAAAACTCTTTAATATACTATCTGTCCTATACTTTTTCTATTTGGTAGGCGGTGAATTTAATTTAAAAACACATTGTCAATTAATCACCTCCTCTTCTTCAATCAACTCGAGTCTTTTATAATGTAATTCATCCTGCAATCTTTTCAGCTCTTCGTTCATTTTGTTCACGGTAGTTCGAGACTCTTCAACAGTCTGTAAGAGAAGTTAATTCGATATCGGCACATGCTTTCAGTGGGAAAAAGGGCATTACATTGAGTTTACGCTCTAAATACTGTTCGTCTCGGAAGAGTTTTTCCTTAACTTCTTGAACACTATAGGTAGTTGAGTGTTTTTGTTGAGGTATCTAATTGTGATTACTATCGAGGATAGTTTTTCTCGATGGTGGCGCTTGCATTTCTTTTCTGTTCCTGATAGATCCAATCAGCCTGCTGAACTTTTACCATTCTATATATATAACAATAAGCAGAGAGCTCGTAGAAAAAGACCCATACTCATTTCTGTAGTTATTCATAGCTGTTGCTTTAAAATCCAAAAACCCTCGATTTCTTTGATCGTGTTGATCTCTGAAAAAACAGTACTTAAGTTATGCGATTTGAATAAGGATATCGGTACTGCGCAGTAGTAAGCATTTCAATCTCTTTTCTCACGCCTCTAGATTTTCAGCGCTGATTAGAAATCTTTCATCACAAACTGAATTACGTGAGGAATAGCCCATGGGATTTCATATGTCCTTCATGTCTCTCTTGGATTCTGTTGTCGATTTCCGCTCTTTTGCTGCGGCTGTTATAGTCCAGACAAATAGTTAATAACGCTGGTACAAGGAAATGGAATTACAGCGCTTGTAAGCGTGCTTCGAGAGCTGGGTCGAATTTCAAAGCCATTTTACTTAGATAGCAGTTAAATTTATTCGAATTAATACGTTTGAATTTATCAATATATCCATGTTTTTCAATGTTGAGAATACCAGTGTCAACCTAATTTTGAAGGGACCCATAACGCTTTGATAAGTTACTGCTAGTTGATAAGGAATTTTTTATTTTCTCTTGAATCGGTTGGAAATTTGTTACTCTCACTCAATCATAATTGATTTATTCTTATAACGCATGAGATTCTTTCCTCTTGCAGCTTAGAAAGTTGTAAGATCCATGAGAATTACGTGTCTTTTTTATTCTTCTCGTGATACAAATAAGCGAAAAAAGCTAAACTGTCATAAGAGTTTTATTAACTCACAATATATTCTTAACAAAGGCGGGTTTTAGCGTTGCAAAAATTTATTGTCCGAATTTAAGACAATTCTTGTTATCCGTATCTGCATTCAACCAAAGAGGCTCGATCTCGAATGAACGAAACAAGAACGAGAACTTATTTGTAAAATATTCCTTATAATTTGGTCTTACATTCTCAAGTACGAAGAGACTCAACAGTTTAGAGTCTAAAATTGACAAATCAGACCGAAGGCGAACAGAGACTCCTACTGAGCCTGCACAACTTAAGAAAACTGGGATGTTATTTCGGGTTCCGACAGCATACACCTCCCAACGAGACAAAGCTGCGCTCAAGTCATTAGTCCACTTCAAAAGTGATTCTGTTGGCAATGATATACCGTTGGAGAAACTCAACAAAGAAAAATTCACTATCAATCAAAATGTTTTGGAAAAAGGCGCAAAATCCACCACTCAAACCATCAAAGGGTATTCGGTCAGGAGAGTTGGCTCTTTGGGCGGTTCATCATTAAGAATTGTAACTTCCCCGAGCAAACTGTATGAAAAAGATCACTTTATGGTCAGAGAAACGATGAATAACTCCCCTGTTCTCACCACGGTCTCATCGCCTCGTCTTATAACTGCACAGGCAAAATTTCGTTCTGGGCTTGCTCTAGCAAAAAAGGATAGCATACCGATCTCAACGATTTCCAGTCCTCGTGAAGGACTTTCGACACATCCAGGGTTTTTGCATCGAAAAACCATGTCGTCCATTGCTGTAAAGAGCACTGACACCGGAGATACTGTGCATTCCAATATAAGCAAAAAATTGCCTCGAGGCTTTTTGATTAAGGACTTCTCCAAGCATTTCCCTCTGGAAAGAAGTCCTTCAACAGAGCCGAGGTCTCCGACGCTTACACACAGAATCTTTATCCATGAGGGCGCTAGCACCCCTCGAACACAGCGTGAATGGAAGAAGATTGGGTTGGAAAACCAAATGCCTAGGGTTCCATCTGAAGAGCGGCAAAGGCTATCGAGTTTCCTTGGAAGTGAGTACTATGCAAAGTTAATCAATGATAAAGAAGGTATGAGCGCATTCCAGCAAGAAAACACGAGGAAAGAGTTCATTCAAACGCTGAAAAGACAACATCAGCATCAAGACGAGTACTTCTCGCGAGAGAGTCTGCTCGCTGGAGTTGACTATCTCAAGAACCAATTGAACGAAGAGGGAATCAAGTTTAAATTACTACGTTATAGCCAAGTTCCTGAGGACAATCCTCCGCAGCAGGAAAGAACTAATAGTGAGGTGAAGGCGTCTGTAGTATTCGGTAGTCCGTATGAGAATGTTAAACACAATTACATTGAAGAGTTGGAGGAAGATGAAATCGGACTCGAGGGTCCAAAAAGAATGGATTTTCAAATAGCTTCTTCGGATGAGAAGTTTGTTACGCTGCATCCGCTTGTCGACATGAAAATGAGATATGCCATACGAGATGTGTCTCAAACCCAGCAAAAACCAGCTCCAAACATTCAGTTCCGTGCTCCTGTGGTGAGGAAATTCGGTGAAAATAGTGAAGCAAATAGTCCTATCACGTCTCCATCAGTTATGTTCAGAAGGAAAATGAAGTCGGAAAGGTTTGTGAAGATTAGGGCAGCCCTGCGCAGAGTACTTGAGAAATTAAACCGATTGAAAATCAAAAAGAACGAAGTAAGCGCTTGTTGCCTTCAATGCAGTGCTAATTTATTGAAAAATCAGTTCATCCATTTAAAAAAGATTTTCAGCACAAAACCATTCGAAAGAGAGGGATCATATGAATTTATTAAAGCCGTCAAAGATGACGATTCGATCGCCGTTGAGATGATGCTACGAAAAAACCGTTATTTAGTTTACGATTTCGATTACGTATGTCCTGCTCTGCGAGAGTTTAATAATGTTAATCATTCCATTGTAATAGACCTTCAAAACAGCACTGCATTGGGCAGTTCAGCGCCATTCAGTCGAGATCGCTACGGTACTAATTGAATCCGGAGCTGACGTTAACGCTCAGGATATTGTAAATGCCTTTTCTCTTCAAGCGGAATCTTACCTTTCATCAGGCTGGCAAGACACCTTTGTACCTCGCTTTCAAGAACGACGATGTTAGTCTAATCAGAGTAATATTACAGATTCAAGGAGATTTCTAAATTTTGATATTCATATATAGCTATTGCTGTACAATCAAGC
>ENA-UOTX01000472-UOTX01000472.1-compost-metagenome-genome-assembly--contig:-NODE-472-length-42527-cov-12.742662_pt1 | contig 42527 bp, 30 predicted proteins | sample MGYA00238143_ERZ746982 | MGnify/ENA primary metagenome ERZ746982 (study PRJEB28758, sample SAMN06268862) | compost metagenome | isolation source: single cell | place: USA: California, Emeryville, Joint... | reverse complement strand
CCCACTCTCCATCATAAACTCCTTTATCTACGGCTTCTAATTTCCCTCGGCCGTTTCTTGCGCAGTTGGAAAACATCCCCGTGTAGACATCTCCATTATTAAAAAGATACTGCCCCTGGCCGGCTTGTTCATCGTTTTTCCATTCTCCGATATAAACGTCTCCGTTTTTATAGTAATAAGTTCCTTTTCCATGGCGGAGATCATTGACCCATTCTCCTTCATATCGCGTTCCATCAGAATAGTAGTACACTCCGAACCCCATGCGGTCGAAGTTCACAAAGCTTCCATCGTAAGTCTCTCCGTTTATATATTTCATTTTTCCTTTGCCATTAGGAAGATCGTCAAGCCATTCTCCGTTATACACCGCTCCCGAAGGATATTCGAGCTCTCCTTGACCGCTCTTTTCGCCGTTGACCCAGTTTCCTTTGTAAACTGACCCATCCTGGAAAGTATAGACACCGTATCCATCCTTCTTACCGTCTTTCCATTCTCCTTCGTATTTTTCTCCGGTTGTGGCATATATAAAGGTGCCCTTTCCGTGTTTCCGATTGTTTAGCCACTCTCCTTGGTAGCTGTTTCCGCTTGCAAAGAAAATGGTTCCTTCGCCATGCTTGTAGCCGTCTCGATAATTTCCTTCGTATCGCTCTCCACTGCGTTGGATGTAGACTCCGAATCCATCGCAGCGATCGTTCTTCCAGTCGCCTATGTAGATATCGCCGTTTGAATATGTGTATTTTCCCTTTCCTTCTCTCTTGCCATCGGAACTTTCTCCTTCGTAGGTTGAACCATCAATATAAGTGGTAATTCTCACGTCAGGCTTGTAACGCCGGTCATGATCATGGATATGCTTGCTGACAAAGGTGCTAATCAAATCATCGCGCTCTCTAAGGAGCTGAGATTCAGTGGGGCTAGTTGAAGTCTGTAGTGCTTCTGTGGTTGCCATACAGGTAAATTGAATCGATGGTAAAGTAATTAATTCTGATAAATTTTTTCAGTATATTTTGTTAATTTTTTTCTGGTAGCTCTTTGATATTTTGTGGATACTCGATCCTTGTAGCCTTGAGAAAGGGAATTGGAAATTTAAACTGGAGCCGATGCAATAAACCTTTTTCAGTTTTGTGATATCAATTGATATAGTAGTATGCAAGAAATGCGGAAAAACTTATTGTAATTACTACAAAAATATCTTGTCTTGCAAAAGTAGTGGATCGAGCAGTAGACATGAAAAGGGATATTTCTCAAGTGCTAGCGTATTATTATGAAAATTTTTTTCTGGATATACCCTTGTAATTAAAATCTTTTTGAAACTGAGATCTAAGACAATCAAAAAGATATCAAGACCAAGATGAAATCAATTGAAGGAAATAGGAGATTCACTCAGATGGATGTTAAATAGTAGCTTTGTTGCTTTTACAAGATGATGTCCAATTTCAGTTCCAATTTGCATGCTTAATCTAGCTCCAATAGTCCTATGGTAATTTATTATACTTCCACCTCTCTGCGAGACATTAATTGAGTGGCGCAATGTTCTCAATTTTTGTTAACTTTCCTCTCCAATTTTTGGCTATTTATCTCTGCGATGAGAAACTTCAAGCAAACTCCTGTGCAAAGTTTCAATTTGTTTCAATCAAAGAGGTAATGAATTACAAATTATTTTCAGTGAAGAGAGAGCACTTCATTGAAATTTTCTTATAAATTCCTGTTTTCTTTCTAATTTCGAAAACTTAACTATATAATAATGATCGATAAAAATCGTGAAGCGTTAGATTATTTAAACGCTTAAATCGATAAGTAGAATTAGTCAATTCAAAATCGGAACTTTTTATTTGTTAAACATGGAAACTAAACGACCAAAGCCTGATTTTCGGAAAAAACTTCCCAAACGCAAAATTGAGGACTTCGAAGTTTACGTGCATCCTGAAAAATCGACCTCAGACCTCGGAAAAGGATCATATGGCCACGTTCAACTCGTGACGGACAAAAAAGACCCAGGCAAACTATATGCTATGAAGATTGTATCATCTTTTGATCTTCTTGATCCTTACACTGCATCCAGGTCGATAAAAACGTGTTGTTAGAATACTCAAGCGCTGAGAACCTGAAAAGAGAAATCAAAATTCAGAAACAGCTCGACCACCCCCATATTGTCAAACTATACTATTCGTTTGAAGATAACGATAATGTTTATCTGGTTCTGGAGTACGCGGAGAACAGTAATCTGTTCTTCTATCTCAGGAAGCGCAAGAAAATCGTCGAGAAAGAAGCCTTTGTCTATTTCTTCCAAACTTGCATTGGAATAGACTATTTGCATAAAAAAGGCATTTTGCATCGCGATCTTAAGGTAATTTACATTGAAACTTCAACCTTCTCTTCTCTTTATCTTCCCATTGAGCACGTATATGGTGATATTAATTCTTTTTGACTCGGTTAGCCTGAGAATCTGCTTCTTGATAAACACGGAAATATCAAAATATGCGATTTTGGATGGAGTGCAGAGGCTTCTGGGAAAAGGTACTCTGATTTCTTAAGGCCTTTACATAACTTATTTCAAAGGAACACGTTTTGTGGAACAGTCGATTACATGGCGCCGGAGATGGTCCAGAACAAAGTCCATGATGCTAAAATCGACATCTGGTCTGTTGGTGTTTTGCTGTATGAGCTAGTGCATGGATATCCTCCGTTTAGAGGAAAGAGCACCGATCAAAAATTTTCTGAGATCCTAAACAATAACTTCAAGATTTCTGATGATTGTAGTGCGGAATGCAAGGATTTGATATTGAAATTACTCAGACAGAATCCCGATGAAAGACCGACTTTCGATGAGATTTTCACGCATCCTTGGGTTAAAGGATTCGAGGGTACATTCAAGATGAAAATCAGCGATTATATCTATAACCCGAATAAGAAGAAAAGAAAACAGTCAAAACAGAATAATTCAACTTCGATTACTGAGGTTGATAGCACGCCGAGGTCTCAGATGAGCCAAAGCGTTTCAGAATCGATGATGAATGATACCATGAACGCCAGCTTCCTTGATACAAGCGTCGTTAATTTTGAGCCGCTTTCAATAAAAGCTGCTGGAGATGCCTCATTCATGGAAGGAGATACTTCCCCGATGATGAAAACGGGAAATTCTTCTCCAACGAAGGTGCAGAGGAACCGCAAGGTCGCTGCTGGTGGTCAATCTGGGTCGAAAAGCCCTGCGACTCGACCGAATAAATTTAAGGAGAGTTCGATCGGTCAGAAAGTTTTATCAAAGTCATCTAATGCTGAGGTCGCGTCTTTTCAACAAGTTGTGAATGATATAAAACCTGAAAGTTTGAAAGATTTGGAGCGAAGCGAGAACGTCGAGAAACAGGCTGTTCAGGATGATGAAATTCCTGATGAATCTAATAAAAAGGGGGTTGAACCTCGGAAAAGTGACATCAGTGAAAAGCAAACGAGAAATTCCAAATCTCCCGCTCGGAACACGGCAAATCTCAAAGCAGAGGAAAGAGTAAGTCTAATAAGTGAGCGGGTGACTCAAACAGAAAGAATTACCAATATCGAAAAATATATACAAAATTATTTGGAAGACAATGAAGAACTACAGGTGCTGAGCAAGTTGGAAATTATGTCAACACCTAGCCAGAACCAGAAGCCCATAGTAAAGAAAAAGGGCATATTTGAAAAGGAAGACATCTCCCCCAAATTGCAAAAAGAAATGAAAGAGGATCTTATGAGCACAGGTAATCCTGAGAAGACTGTGAGCTATGCAAATGAAAGCTTTGAAAAAGCAGAAACGAGCTTTTCTAAAGATACCGGTGCCTGTAGTAAGCATCATGGTGGCCATTTGGAGGACACGGAAGAATTGCATGTGTTGGATAAATTAGAAATGATGTCAGATCCTACAGCGAACCAAAAACTTCTGGGAACGAAAAAGGGCATTTTTGAACAAGAAGAAGGAGAGGAGTCCTTGGTGAAATTGAACAATCAAGTGAATGAATGCCGCGCGAAAGCCACAAAAACTGACGAACCGGAAAAACATCTTGATGCTTATTTGGAAGACACTGAAGAGTTCCAGGTGCTAACTAAACTAGAAATAATGTCAACGCTTACAGCAAACCAAAAACCCATAGAAAAGAAAAAGGCCATATCTGAAGAAGCAGAGGATAACTTCACAAATTTGCAGAAACAGGTTACAGAGAGCTCGACTAATATCACAAAACCTGTAGAAACGGAGAAAAAAGCTGAGCGCGTTGAGAAGCAAGAATGTGAAGCTGCAAAAGAAATTACTAAGAAGCCCCTTCAAAGCTATAAGGAATATTCAGATGAATTGCAAATGTTGGACAAATTAGAAATTATGTCAACACCGACTGCGAATCAAAAGCCTCTGGGAAAGAAAAAGGTCATATTTGAAGAAGATTCTTTGACAAAACCCCAAAATCAAATGAACGAGGACCCTAAAAAATCCTCAAGACCAGAGAAAACTGTGGACCAAGCTAATGAACACATTGAAACGGTAGAAGCTCCCAAAGAAACTGCTAGTAAACAGGAGACCAAGCTCGATTTAAAACATCATCATTCTTCCAAGGTATCCGTCGAGAGTAATCCATTAGAGTCTGCTCGATTCAAAGAAACCATGAACCCGGAAGAGGAGCTAGGCTTATGTAAACACGCTCGGACTGACTCACCTACAAAAGCTCATGACGAATCAAACGAGGAAGAGACAAGACTATTTAGCTTTGGAAAGAAGCATCTAGAAGAAGCCAATCATATAGCAAATCAAATAAAGCTTGAGGCTTCAAATGATAGGAATAAAGGTGCGAAAGCGGAAGGAACTCCCAAATCTCCCATTGCTAATAATGAATCCTCTTCGCTAAGGAAAATGAAAGTTGCGACTGATAACAGCAGCGGACAATGGATATCCGGTCAAAACCAAAGTAGCTTTGACACTGCAATCACACAAGGATCTGAAAGCAGAAGGAACAAAGAAATCCAAAAGAAAAAAAAGACTTTGAAATCGGAAGTTAAAACAGATAGCTCATCCGATGAAGAAGGTGGTAAATATGCTAAAAAGCCAATGCAAAATATTGGAAGAGGCAATAATACCACCAGAGCTGACAAAAAAACCAGCGATCAAAAGGAAAATCGAGCTGCAGAGATAAGCAACAGTTACCTCAGCGGATCCCGAACACCCAAGGATCTCAATAGTAACAACAGTTTTATGGTGGCTGCTGAACCGAAAGCTGACAAAGCCAAAACTCCAAGGCCTGTAGAAAAGAAAGAAAGCTCTAAATTCTCTGATCTCAGCAAGAAATCTAATGTCCAAGTCAGAGAGCAAGAGCACCAGAAGAAAGACTTGAGCCGTGAAGATCTTCTCAAATTTTATCAAAAGGAAATGAATAAGCTAGAAAGCTCGATGATAGGAACAGAGATACAAGAGGAGAATGAAGCAAGTCATCAAATTGATTCAAATCAGGCTATGGGTGCCATCCGAAATAGATTGCAAGCGAAGAAAACAAAAGAACCGCTAGGTATTTATATTCTCTTACTCCAGTATTTCTATATCTCTTATTTAGAGGGTAATGCTAAGAAGATCGGAGAGACAAGTGTAAACGGAATATCAAATTTCAAGGATCGGACTGCGAAATACACTATTCATCCTGAAGTGCTTGAAGACCCTGACAAAATTCAGGAGTGGCTGGTTCCAAGAAAAAATAAACCTCAAAAAGAGTATGCATTTTCCATGGTGGATGGATTATCATTATTGTTTTGTTCATAGAACTCCGACTCCTGTTCCTAAGAAGCAAGTGCCGCTCGAGCCTTCAAACCGACCCTCAGTCCCGATTATTCAAAAAATTCAGAAGAAAAATCAACCGCAAGCTCCAGAGGTAAAAAATGCAGTTTGCCCCTTGAGTAATTCATGTTTTAGCCTGGATTTTTTGAGAAAATGTTCGGTTTTATCACGTGTTCAAATCAACGAGAGAAGTGAACGTTGGTAGTTTAATAAATGACAGAATAGCATTGTAGGTCATACTTTTCGCAAACAATTTTTAGCTGTACAATTAGGAAAAACGCTTTTCATTTTATCATGTATTCCACACCATAATTTTAGGATCTATTCTTTCAAGAAGTCAGATCCACGATTCAATCATTATTTCTTTTTGTAAACATTGGAGATAGTTGAGATTGGTAAATGATCTCTGTGAAAGGATGGATTCAGTGTTCGATGCTTAGACTAGCAGAGTTGTTTTGTGGATAATAGTCTTACCTATCTGGATGTGTTGAAGACAGAAACTTACTACTCTTTGTTGCGGTACTACGCCATAGAATACTCTTCTATTAGACAATTGCAATAATACACTATTTTTGTGATCTACTACGAGTTAAGAGCAAGTGTATTCAATTATTCTTGTAGAAAATCACTATAACAAGCTAGTTTAGTGTTATTTTTCTGAGCAAAAGACAGAATGTGATAGAATTACTTGAGATTGCGATTTTTTAGTAGTTGTTAAAGTTTTTCTTGAGAAACTACTGAAGAAAAGTATGCTGTTGTCGTAGTATTTTTTCTCAACTGATAATTTGATGCTCCCGATTAAAGATAGGTACTGCTAAAGTAATTCGGAACTATTTTCTATCCAAGTAGCTCTGTTATCCCTTTAATTTAGTCTCTTTATCGTAAATCATATGATTTTATAAGCTCTCAGTTTTCTTTTTTACTGACAAATATCTTGTAATTCTACATCACTTTTAAATTTTCATACTAGTCAAACTTTTTATTAAGAGAATATCCCCTTTAACTAAGATTTGATACACGGCTTATTCAACTAGTGTAATAAATTAACCCAATACCTTTCAAAATACATTAACTCAACATTATATTGTTAGAATCAATGTTTTCTTTTCTTTTCTGTTCAATAGTTATTGTGGCTAAGAGCCTTCGATCATTTCCAGAGACAGCTTAAGTACCTTCTCAACATCCCAAGCAGAATATTTCTTCATCGAAGCGATTGTGCAAAAAACTCAAGTTCTCGGATATGTCAGAATACACCCATTCATTTTCTTTGTGCAGACTAAACACAAAGGAAAAAAAGATCTGCTTCACTCAAAAACAAAAGACCCAAAAAATCAGTGAGTGTTGAAAATTTATTATAACAAGGTTCAGTCTCGATACCAGCTTTACTCAATAACTCCTTTAAAATATTCAATTCAAATAATTCATTAATATGCAATAAACTTTGAATTTGTTTTATATTATTTTGTCAATTATAAAATTGAAAATACGACGAAATTATTTGTGGCATTATTAGCTACCAGCACGTTCTCTATAAAAACTCAAATTACATTCTCTTATATAAAAAACTACCTCTCCCAGCTCCCAAAGAAATAACCTTGAAGAAGCATTGCATTAATCAAAAGCTAATGGGGTAATTTTGCTTAAGACTAGCCAATAATAATTATAGAGCTAACTAACTAAAGTTAATTTCAGGGACAAATATTTTTTTGTTCAAATCTAGTTATTCCCAGGCAGAATGTTTTCGTTGTTTGTAAACTACTCTCTAAGATTCTGAAAGCATACATATACATCAACCCTTCAAAGGTTTCGTTTCATTCAACTACTCTAATACCTTACAGCAAAAGATATAGCTAAATCAGTTCATTGGGCTGATGCAGCTCAGACGAGCCCTCACAATTTAAGCGAGGTTCTTTTGAATTTCGGTCCAAGTGTCACCGATCTTTTTGGTAGCATCAAGAGTGTGGAGAACTCCGCGGCTAATAAAAATCATTGGTTAGCGCCAAAGCAAAACGATTCAAAACTCACTTTCTATAGTATTCAAGGACTGGAGTGGTATATTTGTGGTATGATTCAAGTCTCTTGGTCAAGACTTCACGGGTGTCGTCCTTTCTTTGGATAAGTTTCTCACCAGTAATCTAAACAAGGAGAGTTAGCAGCCATCAAGTGAAGGTAAACTACATCATCGATGCCGTCTTTCTTTGGTGGGTTGAACTTGGTGTGGTAGGATCTGCCACTTTCTGGGTGAACTCTTCTTCCTTCAATTCTGAAATGGATTGTTTAAAAAAGCCGGATTAGGAAGGAAGTTTGTACCTTTCAATCAAGAGCTCATCAGGGATCTTGAATTCGAAGACCTTGTCGATTTTAGTTCCTAGTTTCTCGTACATTTCGTCGAGTTTCTTGGCTTGCTCGATGGTTCTTGGGAAACCGTCGAGGATCATACCTTTTTGGCATTCAGGACTAGCAAATAAGCAATGGATTTAAGAGTAAAGCGGCTTACGCGGTCATCTTGTTCTTGATGAGTTCGATGACGTCTTCATCAGGGACGAGAGCTCCCTTTTCCATGATTTCCTTGACTTTATTGCCGAGCTTGCTGCCGCTGTTGACTTCAGCTCTCAAAAGGTCACCAGTTGAGAGATGGCAGATGCAGTATTCGCTGGAGAGCTTTGGAGCTTGGGTTCCCTTGCCACTGCCAGGAGGACCTGAAATACATTGGTTGAATTCTCTGAGGTAGAAGAAGGAGTTGCTTACCGAAGAGGACAACTCTTCTATCTGGATAGAGAGAGCATTTGTATCTTCTGAAGAATTCGTCGAAGATGGCTTGGTCTGGGAGCTTAGCGAGATCTACCATTTTTGCGATTTATTAAAGATATCTTTCGAATTATTATAAATTTGGGAGCAGGTGAGTGATTATTTGATTAAACGCCACAGCTGTCCGTTTATTTTCTCTTAAGAAAACGAAAATTTACCCAGCATATGACACCTCAAACTGCTTCTAATGGTCTGTAGGTCCAACAATCGAATGGAATACGAAATCAGGTTATCATAATGATTTCATTTTCGGGTAGAAATGGGAAGAATTGTCAATTGGAGCTCTCCTTGACCAATACTCCAGATGTCGAGTTCAATCTCTCTGTGTGATTCATTGTTTTTTTGGGAGTACCAGCTGACGTCCGTAGCGTATGCGACTTTAGTAAAGTTAATTATATTTCTGTGGCTCCAAATTAAACGATGGTTACGATATGAGAATGTATATTTCAGAGAGTCTGATAAAGTAGAAAATTCCGATTTTACGTACCTTAGCTTCTAATTAAATCCATACTGAAAATGGCTATCTTATGAAGGAAGAATGAAGATTGTCCATGATTGAACATTTAAATAGTTGATAAGCCTATTGAGATCAATGAAATACGGATAAGATTTGCTGAAAAGTTCGTAAGACTAGCAGAGATTCATTTAATTTTGTTCCTAATAAAGCTATGTGAGTGTTAAACCGGACATAAATAGCTAGCAAGTTGTAGTGAAAAACTTTCAAGATTTTCGAACATATATCAATTTTCCAGAAGGAATTGCATCATAACCTTTTGTCTGGAAAGTATTTGAGAGTGTGAGAAGGAGGCGAAAGGAGATGCTTTGCTTCTGCATCTCGTATGCAACTCGCAAATTAAGGATTTTAGGCCACGCAATTTCAATTCTGAATCACACACTAAGATTAATCAAATAATCCAAATTTGACAGCAATAAGAATAGGGCTCACCCAATTTTAAGCATGAAACTATTACAAATTTGAGTCTGCTCGTCATCAATAGAAGTTCACAAAGATCTCAGCCTCAAAAAAAGAAATGTTTAGCAAATAGTTTTCATAATTGTTAACCCAGAAGGCCATTGTAAATATGCTTTTTCCCTTTGTTGATAACCAATTAAATGCCATCATAAGAAAGTCAAATTAACTGCTCTTGCTCTTCTCACCGGAGAACTTCTACTCCTTCCATAAAACCCTAGAACAACTACATCTTGCTATTTAAGTTTGTTATTCGTGCATACCACAACATACTCAAAACATATCAATTTTTATAACAATGTATAAATGTTTTGTATATATATATCCACAATATTTGCTAACTCCAAAAACAACTCATCAGATGAGAAAATTTCACATAATGTTTTTAGATAATATTTATCGCTATTTACACAAAACTGGGAAAATAGTTACGGGTTTCGTCATAGTTGACATTCTTAATTTCCCGAAGAATATCACGATTTCGATCGACTTCAACTTCTTCGTCCATGTGTGTATCCATTAAATTTTCGATCTTGCCAAAATCGAGCATTAAACTCTTCTTTAAAGAAAATTTATTGTGGCTGCTTTTCGAGCTGGTGAAACGTTCTGAACAAGACTCATAATCAGAAAAGGACTCCGACTTCGGGGCATCAAATATTTCTTTGTTAACGATGCTAGAGTAGGAAAGCTGTCCCTTGACTTTCAGTTGTGCTGAAGGCAAAGAGTGGGGAAGAGACTCGAGTTCTAAACAGATATTAAGTTAATGAGGAACAATTTGAGTTTCTACCTATATTTGCGTATTGGGGTTTATGGATTTTAGTTTGAGCAACATAATAAGCTAACGCAAGATTGGGATCTGTATTTTCCAAGAGATTCCTATCAAGATGAGGATTCAATCGAATGATGTCTCCAATAAAATCAAAAGATCTCGTTTGAGTCAAATGCTCTTGTATTTTGTGTTCTTGCATCCCTCGGTAATATTCCATTTTTTTCAATGTTTCCAGGCTGTGGTTGTTCAATGACAGATTTGTTACGATCGCATCTATTCTGCTATCCAGGGATTCAAAATCGCAAGTAGAGAGTTCGGCAACAGTGCTCTCAATCTCTTGGTAAAATGGAATATCCGACCTTGAGCCTCGACTGATAGCAGAACTCTCCTGGTCATTTTTTCTCGTATTCCAAGAGCAATAGTCAGAAGAAGTGGGTGTTTGTATCATAGAGCAGGACAACTAAAGTATATGTCTACGATTTTAGCAGGGAGTGGTTCAAACCTCGGGTATCTGCGAAATTTGGTAACAGCTATAATAATTTAATTCTGTCACCTCCTTTGAGTTTTTTAAAAAAAACGTTCGGTTTTCTACATAATGCACCCATTGTAAAAATCCTTTATTTCTATGTTCTTGAAAACAAATTCATGCTCACCAGATGACAAGAATAAAGTACCATCAAAGAGCTTAGAGAACATTGACCGAGCCGCAGGGTGTTGGCTTCGAAAAAGTCCTGAAAACATCACTTCCTGCTCCTTTCATCTAAGAACTACTGGCATTGCTGGTTTTTTGTGAAAAGAAACATGAAACTGATTTTCCTTCATATATCGCAGTTTCTCTAATTGGCAGTGATCATCTGAAACAGTTTTTTGTTGTTTTTTCGCAGTTAACGCTTCCACTCCATAATAGCTCTAGCCGAGAAGCCTAAGAGAATATTTTTGTCTGGGGAAAAATGGAAGAGCTTTAGCTGAATATCTTTGGGATAATACTTAGGTAACTGACATTTACGAATATGTCTATATTATGTTGTCGAAATCAAACGAATATTCAGGAGATGGAAACAAATTATTTCAGGTTTTTTCTCTCAAGTTTGAGTTTTTGTAAATTCAGGAAAAATGGCCAAACCTCCTAGCAGCTAAGCAAGATTCGTTTCAAATTTCATGAGAAACTCGTTTTTAATCTTGCTTCTATGAGAATCAATTTCTATTTTCAAAATCTTTTGGTTGGTTTGATTCAACTTCGCTTTTTTCTCAGCAATAATTTGCTCCAATCTCTCCATCTAAATGTTCCATCAGTTATTTCCTTACATGATAAAATTATTATTACCTTATCTTCCATTTCCTTGAGCTCCGGGTTATATTTATAAATCTCCGTCGCTGGGACGTAGGCAACCTTGATTGGCTGTTCTTCTTGTCCCTCGGTCTTCGTTGTACCGTTACTTTCATCAACTTTGCTTAGCTCAACAGTCCGGTTCTTCTGATGTGTCACATTCTCAAGTGACAAATCTACAATCGCTTCTGTAAGATCTTGCACGACACCTATAACATGTCAATTCGCCACTCAATCAAAGAAGAAAGCTACTTCGAGCGCCATCATGATGAGAATTGATAAGCGCCTGAAGAATCACGTAGTTCATCTCGAATTTCTGTGGAGGATTACCACCTATTTTCTGAGCTTTATTTTTCAAACGAAAATAACTAGTTACTTTATTATCGGTGAGGTACCCGTTGAGTCTCCTCAGAAATTCCGTGTATTTCGATCCCAATTGCGCTTTACACGAGTTGATCGCATCCAAGCAAGCCTGAAGCTCTTTAATAGGAATCAGAGGCAAAAAAAAGAGAGGATATCTTACCGTTGGGCTCGAGAGTTCGTTTCAGCTCTCTTTTATGAGTGGAGTCCTCCTTTTTCAATTTCTTTAAGATCTTCTCAAATCTTTCTACATCTTCTAGAAGTTGCTTATCTTTCGAGTGAGAAGATTCTTTCTTCAGCTCGTTGTTCTCGTTCCTGAGGCGAGGATCCAATATTTTTGCCTTTGGTGTTTCGCTCGTCGATTTTTCCTTCTCTAAGTGGATTGAGCCTTCCATTTCAATTTGCATTTCTTTCTGTCCCGAACTTTGCTGTCCATGCTGGACTTTACTCGTATTTGAAGCCTTATTAGAGTTTGAAGGCTCGATGTCCATTCGATTTGTAGGGGGTAAGACGGCAGACTGCCGAGAGAATTCATTCCTTTCTGCCAAACTCAAATTAGCATTGAGACTGACATCTGGCGGCTGGGGCTTATTTTGCAGCGTTCCGTGAGTACTACCTGAAGAATATTGATTCGGGTAAGGTTTCTGACTCATGCTAGTGCTTTCTGGTTTATATGACGAGGTAGTTGAGGAGTAATGATGAGATGGATTATTTGAGTGCGATTGCATCTGTGGAGGCAAAGATCTAGGTGGACTTGGACGTGATCCAGGCATGCGTTTTGAGTAGCTTGAGTGAGGATTATCCATCTTGGATGTGTCGTAGTCCCGTTTTGAGTATTTATCTGAGGAAGATTTTCTGCCGCTGTCTCGATCCATTTATTCGAAGTGCTTCAATTTTGTTTTAATTGAGAAGATATCGATTATTATATCCCTATTATAATCGAAAAATGAGAGCCTTCAGTGTATAATATTTTCATACCTGTGATAGCAAGAGAGCCTTGTATTTCGTTGTTAGTTATATCATGTTATTGTTAATTTAACAGGTTTGTCTGTTGCTGATCGCAAAAATTTTTGCTAGTTTTTATCTTCTCGTAAATTGTCATAACCAAACAAGAAAATGAAGTAATTTATGATTTTGCGTCAGCGAAGGGCAAATTCGTTTATAGATGATTGGGAGCGTGGGTGTAATCGGCACGATTGCAAGTAGGAGATACAGGAAAGAAGAGGATAACCCTGTTCTCCTAAGAAAAAAAGGGAAATTATGTAAGATTTTCAGCCTGGTTAGCAAAGAGATTATGTTTGCCTTCTTTTCCATAGTGAAATTTTATCACAAAGTAAAGGCGAAAGACAAGGAGGTCTTAGAGTACTACCGTGTCCCTTATTTTGTCTGGGGAGTTGGAATGGCAGTTATTATCGTGGGGGTCTGGCTGATGTATGTGGCTAACAGTCAACCTGGCGACGCACTGACTATATCCGGGTTTCAAGGAAAGTATTGTGCTTTGCAAGCGAATATTAGTTCACTATCTTTTGCAGGATTTGGTGGCATTATTTCATTGCTGCGATGATCATACTTCTCGGAGTGTTATTTATCTTGGCGGTCAAAATAGAGCATATCAAATTTGACAGAAAGGTAAGCCATATTGCAAGAGTTTAACGTATCTAATTCCTCATTGTGGTTATTATTATCATATAGAAAAGCAAACTTATCGTTTCAAAAAAGAAGATTATCTGCCGAAGGAGAACATATATCCGTGAGTTAAAGGACGTGAGCGATGTCATGATAGTTAAACGAGGAATTAAAAGTATTTTCTTTTTTTCTAAAAAGCCTTCAGTTGGGATGATTACGATTTATTATTAGATATCTCAGCCAACACGATTCATTATAAAATTTTGATCGAATGCAGTGGAGACAAAAACATTGAAATTCTTGAGACGAGGAGCAAGGAAAAAGTGCAGCGAAGAGTAAATTTACAGTTTTTTGCAATTGATGATCACTTGCACTTTTTTTTTAATTTTAGTACATTGAAATTGCGACGCTACTTGGTATCGATTTCCAGCTCGAAACCATTCCCATAGAAGACGAAACTCATTGTGGAACTCGTATTTAATGAATACATCAGAGATGGACCAGTTTTCGTTGTTGTTTTTTTTTTCCACTCCCAGTTGGTGGCTATTTTATGAGGGATTGCAAATTTTCTTTAATTTTCTTCACAATTTTGAAAAGATCAGCGTCCGAGTACCATACCTGAAGAACTTAAGTTCCATTAATAATGCTTATCACACAATATGAGGTATTCAATAAATCGTTCATATATCCATTAATTAATAAATAATTGCTCATGGCGACGCAATGATTGGTTAATTTCTTTAAGAAACGTTTCAAGTCAATTGACAACAAAAACATTTTCACCAACTCAAACGGTATTACCATTATTGATATCCTAGTCTCTCCCACATTAAGTTACATTTTTTGTGAGCCTCGCACAACACGATATTTGAGACTCATTTGAGAGTAATTTTATTCTCTCAAATGCCTTAGTGCAAGATATATTTGAATTAGACAAATAACCAACAATGATAAAAAACCCTAAATTCCCAGCCACTACAAGCATGTTCTCTATAAACTACAAGAGTCTATCACTCGAAACCAGTCCAACTCCTGAGACAAGCAAGTGTCTTCAAGAACTGCTCGACGGCGCTGAAGGAGCAGATGACTACAAAAAAGAGCAATTATGGCTGAAGTATGTGAAACCTCTCTCATTAGAGATTTCGGAAATTATCTCGGAGCGCTTAGAGGAGAAATGCAAACAAGCAATAAAACATTACGAAAGCAAAACTTTCATCGTAAAAGGTGGACTTTTTGACAGTCTTACGAGTATAAACAACAGTGTTGCTGGTGTCCAAGCATCATTGAGCTTGCTTCGCTATAATAAACATGACAGCCCACTGTCATATGCTTCAAGGATGAGGGAAGATTTCAAGATAGTCCAGGCATACTTGCTGTATTTCAATAATTTCATTCAATCACTATTGCAAGGGAAAGATGGGATAATCCAAATAAACCCGCTTCGAATCCTGGACTCCCTCGAGGAAATGGAGGTATTCAACTCTAATTTCGATGAAGGGTTTTTGCTCCTTCCAAACGAGCTCAGCCCGACTCGTACCAGTGTCGATCTCGCGCTCGATGAAAAGGCTTATGCGGAAGTGCTGATCCCTACAGAAGCTGATTCGAAAAAGATCAAAGAGATTATCCTTGAGCAGATCCAAGCCTCCTTTGAGCGAATGAAATCCTTGTTTACTGCAGAAATCATACAAAAGCTGGTAAACTGGGAAGAGATCAACCAGCAACCCCATGAAGAGGATCCTCAACAGTCTACAGAAGATAATGACGAGAAAGAAACACTTGTTATAAAAGATTTTCCCAAGTTAATTGAGAAAATAAGCAAGTCGTCCCCTGAAGACTCTTTTCTACAGAACGCAGCAAGAAACCTGCTTGGCTTGAAATTTAAAGCCTACATTCAGAAATTGTATTCGAAGTTTGGCAGTCAAATAACGGCAAAAGGGCTCGCTAAGGTCAGCAACTTGGATGACCACTACAAGAAACTTATTTTCGGACATAGTCTCGATCGTAAATTTTTCACGAAAAGCGCCTTGAAGACGGTCACTGAAGACATCGTGAACTATTTCTTCAACGAAAGAATAACGATTAGTCCGCTATTAGACAAAGTCGGAGGAACCAGCGAGTATTTTGAAAACGATTTGATTGAATTCAAGCTGATGCAGACAGACATCACCAATACAACTCAGTTTGAAGGATTCGTAATTAACTTCTTAAAAAGCTGCCAGGGCGAGAAATACAAGTACATCAGCCGCAGGTTCCCGAAGAGATACCTTTGTCTGGTCACTCAAACAAAAGTCGATTTCTTCCTCTTCGAATACGATTATCTCTGGTCTAATGAAGGAGTCAAGGTCTTTATCTCCAATGCGTTATTAGAAGATGCCTTGCATCATGCTCTTCCAAAAGTGACGATGGCAATGCCAGCAGAATTGAAACATACGTTCAGTTTCTTTAATCTCTCGTTTATCGAGCCAAGGTTCAATTTGGATTATAAACAGGTATGGCTGAATTACTCCGCTTCCTCTACAGTGGAGGGTAGCATCTCTGACCTCTTCCAGTTGCTGGTGTACGCGACTGTTTATATCTTGATAAACCACAAATATGAGAGAGGAGAGAAACTTATTCATATCGATACAAAGTATCTCTTCTACTTTGTGAATGACTATCTCGACTATAAGGAGTGCTGCGCGGATCCATATTCAAATATATGGCAAGAAGTCTTTGCGTTTGGCGTGGTCCCTTTCCCTTTTAAAAAGTACGCGCCAAAAACACCGAAAAAGACCAATATGATCGATCTGTCAGAAGCTGCGTTGCAAACTCCTAAGAAAATGAAGGAAGTTCGACATCTTCCTCTGTTCGATAAACAAGTTAATTTGAATGAAGTTCGACAGACTGAGTTGTCGCAAATTCTCAAAGACCTTGCCGGAACTAACTGCCTGAACTTCGATAGCCTTAAATTAATCAATGCTTTCATGGAAACTCACGCCGCGCTGACTAGAACAATGCAAATCGTTTGGCCAGAACCATCTTTTTGGCAGTATTGCAAGGCCCAAATTCGAGGCTCAGGGTCTTCAGAAAAGTTCAAGGTTTGTGAACTCGGTGCAGCGAATAAACTTGTGCTCGTTATAGTCCCTCCAGAAGCTGAAATTCCTATACTTATGGTCGCGATTAGTCAGACACACAAAAAAATCATTTACATTGTTCGAGATGCTGTCAAAACGGACTGGAAGCAGAACCAACATGAACCAGCGTTCAGAAAATGTATCAGCACGCTCTTTGAGTGCTCTTTCGAGGAGTTCTCTCCCTTCCGATTGATTGTTTCCTTCGCTTCAGAGCCTGTGGAGGTAATCTTCACGAACTTCTACTTCCCCAAAATCCACTGGATAAACCTCCTAGCGAACAAAAATTTGACTGAACTAACTGAAGACGAAAGGCTCACCATCGAAGATGCTGATGGCCTTGCTGCCTATGAAAAATTTGTGCATCTAAATACGTGTGTAGGGCATCTGGATCTCCATCGGGCATATAATCTGTATTACCGAAAGGTCCTTGAGTCCGACTACCTCTTCTTCTCCTACACCGACAATTGGAAGCTGGATGATTTTGCTGATGTCATGGAAAAACTGTATCCGACTTTGAGCTCAGGTTTCCCTAACATTTGCGTCGCATTTACATTCAATAGCATTGGAAACAACAACGTTTACTATCTGTTTTATTCGAAAAAATCTCGCGAAGATCTCAAAGAAAAGTTACTTGAAGAGGAATCGAAGAAATCAAAGGCTTCTTCGGTGCCTATCTATCAACTCGAGCTGTTTTCGCTTAATTCGAATAAAGTGGATGATGATGTTGAAATGATTAAAGGAATCTTAAACTTTTATAGCTACTGCCATGATTTCGATGTGGTGGTTGATTCTTTTAAGGTGAATTCTGAGGCGAACCTGCTAATGACTCGAAAGCATGAAGAAACACTTGTGACTCTGGCTTTTTTGAAAGAAAATAACAACTTTGGGGCTTTCTATAAAGCTTTTAAGCTCATAGCATCATGTTTCTCACATTATAAGGAGATAAATTCAATGATCACTAAAATTAATCTCCAAACCAGCTTTGAGAAGAAAACTCCAGCAGTGTTCCATGACATCGAGCTCGATAACGAGCAAGAAGAAACCAAAGAGAGAAAGCTCTCGAATAGAGCCGGGACATCTGTTAAAGATACGTTAATATTCGATAATTTCATTGAGAACAGCAACAGAGAAGAGGAGACTAAGCTATCTCTTGAAAATAAACGGAAGAAGCAGCTCTGCAGCGGAAATTTGAAGTACGCGTATTATCCAGCCATTCAAAACTATATCGAAGGCCTAAACAAATCGATATCTAAGACGTCAACGTTCCATTACTTATGTAGAAGAAATACCTTCGCAGAGCTGCTCGCTGAGGAAAACACAGAGAGCAATCCAGACGTAGAAACAGTTGCGAAAAAACTCGCTGTTGATGTGCAGGAAGCGGTAAAGGCAGAGGTACCTGCGAGCATCCTCGAAGCGAATCTGTATAAATTACAGGTTTTTATTACCGTGCCGCCTTACGATTTTCTCGAGAGCGATAGACTAGCGCTTCTGATTTTCCAGCCGCATTCGACTGTGCAATTTAAGCTCTTCTACGTCTCTCCAGGAGGCGACGTCCCAAAAGTCTCGCAGAAAATAGAAAGCCTGTTCCAGAAGCTACGAGAAGCTTTCAAAGAGAAATTCAATCTCGCTGAGAATTTTGAATATAAAGCTTACCGCATCAAGGCCAAAAAGGAAATGCAAGAAATAGTCCAACAGTCCTACTATTTTAGTCTGTTATACTTGGTAAAAACGATTATAAGCTCTCAAACAAATGGAGATGATGAATCGGACTTGAATATCGTGCTAGAGCTTCCGAAACTGCTTCAGACGCTTAATGAGGAAGCTTGCAATATCTACAAAGCTGCTTTCACAGAAGCTGAAGTCCGGAACAAACACCGTGAAATATTGAAAGAGTTTTCTGCTCCTTCTGACTTTTGCAAAAAGCCTTGCTCAGTCGGTTTCCCAAGAGATACGTTAAAAATCGACGATATTGGAACGGTCAGAAACCTTGTTCAAGACCTCAAAAAGCAATTTGTTGCGAAGGAAGGCCTCTCGTGCTTCGTGCTTGGAGTGAATTTATCAATTAATCAAAGCCTGAAACACTACATGACTGTGTGGACGCGAGAGAAAGGTGAAAAAATAAATATCAGTATCTTCACTGGCCATCATAGCGAGGAGGAGGACATAGTGGATAAACTAATTGAAAGTTACCTTATCGAGAAATTCGAGGAGTTTGACGCGAAACTACGGATCAAAGAGATAAGACTGCACCAAGGAGTGTTTCAACATAAGTTGGTGGAATCATATCTTGATATCAGTGTCTATTTGATGGCTTATTTGACCTGCTATAAAGAAATTCCACCAAATGAAGCGTTTTATATGCTGACGAGCTCTTCGCTTTACTTCGCGTCAGAATTTTATGAATTTGAAGAAAAGGTGAAATCACTTTGATTTATGTTAGTTTAGTATTCATTCATATGAGATATAATAAATGCTTTCGCTTCTGATTAGTTACATAGAGTTTCATTTGTTTGCGTTCAAAATAAGGAGACTTTTTAGAAGAGAGTAATTGATGATGGTCTTTATTGTTATTTGAATAAGTTTTTGGCTTAGGATATCAACAAAGACTTTACGAGCATGGGACAAATAAGATTTGAAAAAATAATGCCATGAGGCAGATTAGTATCAAATGATCGAGCTTAACAACGAAAGAAAATAAAATGATATTCCATATAATATGATAAATGATTAGAGATCAACAGATCGCTCTCTAACATGGAATTTAGGGCTTTGCGGCTGAACTAAAGGTTTGTCAGACTTCTTAATCTGGATTTCGGAGTAATGGTGGATCGGAGTTGCTTTGAACATAAGTGACTTTCGAATTTCTTTAATTTCTTCCTCTTCTTTCCTGCGTTTCTCTTCTTCTTGTGCTTTTTTCGAAAGCTCGACTTTTATCTTCACTTTCTCATCAAAATGCTTTCTTTCTTTGGCCCGTTTGTCTGATTGAAGTTGGAAGCCTTGGCATTCTGTTGGCGTTGTCTTCTGGATTTTAGGCGTAAATGGATTAGATAGATTTGGCATTGGTAAGGCTTTGAAATGGCTATTTTCGACCTTTTTTTGGCTTTCGGTACTCGCGGAGGGCTGTTTAAGTGAAGCTCGTTGGTCCGTGTGGAATTTGGGTTCGATAGGGGTGGTAATTTGCATGGGCTTAACTTTTGTGTTGATGCCTTTTTTCGCAAGTTTGGAGTAGTCTGGGATACCTGAAGCCTTGAAGTGATGCTGACTTGCATTCTCCTCCTGCTCTTTGGATTTTGATCTCTGAACGGTGGCTTTGGAGTTGAGCTCCTTTCCTTTTGAGAGGGCTCTTGAGTGAGAAGATTCGAAAGGTCTTACTCGCCCTCTGAGATTCGTTTCTTTATTACTGTGTTGCATGGTAGAGGACATTTCTGATTGGCTGTTGGATCTCTCGTCAGTATGAGATTGCTGTTCATTAGGATGGCCAGACAAGCCTCCAGAAAGGTTTTCAAAACTTTGCGCGAGCTGCTGCTTGCTGGTTGATGATTGTGATAAATTTTGCCTTTTAACCTGCAGTTTAGAAAATCCAGAACCTATTCGATTTTGGATTTTCTCTCTCCTCAACGAACTGAAGTTAGCTCCTGTGATGCTCATATATCTTCTTCCAGAAGCTGGCGGTTGTTTAGAGGCTCCGATTCCTCCTGAGCTTTTTGACGTAATAGATTCTGAACCAGCAAGCCGATGAGCTTTTTGAGTGGAGAGATATTCTTTGTAGTTTCTTTTCCCTCCAATCGCCGGCTCTGAAGCAGGCTGTTCTCCATTTGAGCAGAGACCAGTGTTATCTACAGGATCTGTTTGGGGTAATTCATGGATATTTGTTTCAGGCTCGAGTTCTTGAGGGTTACTCGTGTTATTATCCTCAGCAGGTTCAGCATGGTTCTCAAATTTAACGGAGCCATCATTCAATTTCATTGCCTTTGTTGCCAGGTTGAATTCTGTGTCAATTTCACAATTTTCTTCAGCTTCTTGGACTTTTTCTTCACGAATAGGAAAAGAGACAGCTGGATTGCATTCTTCAAGACCTCTCTCCATGTCGTTGGTTGGAGCTTCTAGTTGATTCTCATTACAGGTAGGTTCGATTGCCATTTGTATTTCTGGATTGACGATTTTCTGGTCTTCTTCAGGGGTAAGAGCATTATCCTGCTTGGGCACGGAAAGCTTTTGATCTTCGTGGAAGTCCGGCTCAGGGCCGCTGAAGAGAGTGTTTGATATATCTTGTAAAGGCAATGCGGTCATGAGAGTATATTTGATTCAAAATTTTTGAAAATATATTGTTAATGAATTTTTCAGTTGAAAATTAAAGCGCGAATTTAAGATCAAATACAGTTAAATAATTGAAGTTCAACTGTTTAATCTATATTTTCAAAAACATCGGAAATAAAATAACTCACGCGTAATCTTTACTCCACCACACTCAGTCCAGCAAGCAAATTAAATGTCATATCTTAGCTTGAAACTATTTATGAAATATCTTGAAATTGAAACATAAGTTGAAAGTTTTATACAAAATCCCATATGTCATAGTTTTGATACGTTAGCAGAGGAAAATTTTGTGAGTGAAGAGACTCTTCTGGTATCTCTACTCAATATTGGACATTTGGCACCTTATTTCAATTCTGGAGTTCATTGCTTTTGAATCAACATGGAATTAACATTCATGACTCTCCCAATTTCAGATTATCCTAAATTATCCTTAAAAAAAGTTTCTAAATCGGAGAGAAGGGTATTATCAATGCAATCGCGATAATATGCTTTTGGGATCAAATAATTGATCATTCGTTCACATTCTAGGCTAATCAAACTAAACTACATTTCACATCCAAATTTTTCTAAGCATTTAGCTATAAATTTTAACCCCCAAAGGCACGTAGTTTGACTCTCTATTGTTAAATTTGAAAATAAATTTATCAAGTTCAAAAGCTCTAAGTTCCAACGCTTCCTCTTCAGACATGAAACCTTATTATTTGGAGCTGAAAGAAAACCAGCTTCCCAACTCGAAGGATGCAACAGTTCTCGAAAATCAAAGGTTTTTCTTTAGAAATGAGAACAAGGTCAAAAACTTCAGAGAAAAGAACCTCAGAGTACAAAAACTTAATCTTGAGAAGCAGGAACGTCGTGGTGATTTGAAATTTCAAAGAGACCTTCAAGTCTCAGACAAAAGTCCACAAAATCAAACCGGAAATAATTTATTAGCAAGATATGGTGAAGCAATCAGTCAAGATGGTCATAAATTAAGATCTATCTCATTCGGTGGTTTCTTGGACCACATAAATACAAAATGTGTCCAGATAGCTAAATCAACAACTGACGAAGGAGTTTTCTCGGATGCAAATTTTCTAAATGCTCCAAATGAAGATCTCAATGCACCTGCCACATTACCAACGAAACCCTCTCCTGTAGTCAAAAGGAAAGTCCATTTTTCTAGTAGTTCCAGATCTAGTGGCACGAAAACTGACAAACTGATACAACCTCTGTCAAATGAACGTAAACGTTCATTGAATAATACTGCCGGATGCTGGAACCTGCCAATTTCTAGTCCCAATCAAGCCATACATCAAACAAGAAATGAAACTGATGCCAGCGATAGTGATTTGAATAACATTCTCATGTACTCGTCTTCAAAGAAAAATGAGAGTCCAAGGAATTATGGGTCTGAGAGAAATTTATATGAGAGATATTTGTCCAACAAGATATCGGTTCCACCAGCCTTAACAACTAGAAAGAATGATCACGCTAAGCATGTATCAGTAGGGCAGGGCTCGAGTCCTCGTATATTAACTCTGGGGACGAATTTAAGCGATAAATCTGCGCATCTGATTGACCAAATTTTACAACTCAGCAAGAAAGATAGCCAGAATATCGCCCCATCTCCATATTTTGATACTCTTGAAAGTTCAGTTGATAAAAACGTCCCTCCAAGGCTTCCAAAGAAACTCCTCACAACGAAACCTTCGATTCAGAAATCAGCTCGTATTCCACCTCTCAGCAATTCGAATCTGGACTTAAAGCGAATTAATTTTCTCGAGATCTCAAACTCAATGTCAATGACTCGTGAAGGAGAGACTTCTTCCAACCTCCCATGGATTCCGTTTAAGACAGATTACTCGTTTAACGCTTTGCCAAAGCAAGAATCTCATCCACAGTTCAGCTTGTGCCGTGAAAACTCGATTGGGAATCAATCTGTAGAAACCAAACCGGTCGATCAAAATCATTACGACTCAGTCGAAGAGAACAATCATAGGGTTCCAGATGAGATTATTCAGTCCTCTCACTCAAATCCTCCTCAAGCCTTGCCTCGAGACAAGAGGAGCTTCAAAAAACACATGAGTCAAACAAATAGTGATTTTGGTCTTAAAACTCCGAAAGACCCAAAAAATTCCCAACCCATTAAAAAGTTACCTAGTCTCAGTGAAGCAAACAATCGTTTACCAAGTCTCAATGCCATCTCTCCAAAAGTTAAAGAAGTTTCGATTCCAGAAGAGCTCAAGAAAGGTACTCCTATCGCTGAGGCTCAGCGAATACAAAATATAAATATCCGAAAGACTCGAGTTTCATCGAGCTCTCAAAAAAGAAATTTCAAACAAGATACGGATTATGCAATACTAATAGGTCCCTGGGACCAAGAGCGCACTTCTGTTGCAGGATCAATATTTGAGTGTTATTAATTTAGTATGAAATTTACATTTTATGTTCAATCCAAAATTTGTCCACGGGATATGATTGAATTATGGTTAATTTATTTTCATACATAAATTACCAATTACTCAAATCATAAAATCAACATCACATGTACAGCAATGCAAATGAAATAAGGTTACCAACGAATGAATGATACAAATAAACTCTTTACGAAGAGTAACTTAAGTGTCATTTTCTTATTGAAAAAATAAAAGAAATTCGAATGATATGATATGAAATTTTTTTGACTGAAATTCTTAAATAGTTTGTAGCTAGTATCTAAACTCTAATGCAAAAAGACGAAGACCTTCGCCAACTCATTGAGAAACCTTCAAAAGGTTTCGGCGACCTTAAACGATTACTTTTCATTCTCCGAAAGAATCAGATTCGTCAATCAGATGTCGCTTTGGAAGCCGGCTTGAAGTTAATTAAAAACCATCGATCACGTCTCGGTCACGAATGTATCACTGCTTCCTGAAATCTCCCTTTCTAACCACGCAAATAGACTATCTCATCTTGGAGCAAATCTTACTCGCAGCTATTGATGTCCAACAATACGAGATAGCAAAGGTCCCTTCATTAACTATATGACATTTGTTAGATTATCATATTTTTCAAAAGAATGCTCTGCAGGTTTTAAAACAAAAGTTCCCTCAGTCCCACAAGATTCTCAAGCTAATGGGAGTTTGGAACGAAGCGATCGGAGAGGAAGAAAAGGCAAATCAAACTTTTGAGTTCATCCTTGAGGAGAATAGCTTGGACCTTGATGCGCAAAAGTTGAAAATTGGATTGTTAAGAGTAAGCGGTTTCTCATAATATAAAGCTGAGATTGAACTAAAGGCTGGGGGCGAAACAAAAAAAGCAGTTCAAGAACTTAATGAGTTTCTTGCTAATAATATGTGCGATAAGGAGGGCTGGCTTGAATTAGCAGATATTTACATGGAAACAACCAAGTATGTGATTCTTACTATAAGATTTTGATATTAATTGGTTCATTCAAGCTATCAACAGGCTCTGTTTTGCTATGAAGAACTTTGTATTTTGGTGCCAAGAGACTTCAATTATTTCTTGAAATGCGCTGAGGTAACAGAGATAAACTAACTTTTTCTAATTAATTTGCAATGAAGATATGCTACACTTTGGGAGGCATCACGAACCTGAAGACTGCGAGAAGTTATTACTCACATTGCATTACGAACGACAGCAACAATCTGACAGTTTTGTTTGGTTTGGTCCAAACGTGTCGAGCGATCGAGAACGCGAAGAAAGGAGATAAGAAAAATAAGGAGCTCATGGAGGTATTTCTTGATTTATTATTTTACTTGAGATTAATAATTGCTTTTTGTTAGCTTGGACTCGAAAAAATTAAAAAGGTGTACTCGAAAGCAGCGAAGATAGCCAGTTTGGTCAACCATTTCCCTTTTGCGAAATTCGCTATTAAAGCCTAGTTTGTAAGCATAAATAATTATTGAGAAAAACAGGAATGATTGTTTTTGCGCTCTAACTCTTTTAATTGAAATATAATTTTCATGTTTTCTCGTTAGTTAGCTTTCTGAATGCAAAAAACACTGTATATCAATATTAAAGCTAGCAATACATTTGAAGTGATTGTTTTGAATAGATTATGAAAATCAGTTCGATTGAACTTATAGACAGTATTTTGAAATCAATCCCGTTCGCGTTGAGCGAGGAATCGATTTGGAATTATTGATTTACTGTATCTTACTAGTTCACGTTGAATAACAACGCCTGGTAATTCGGGAAGAGTTACTTTTGATAAGCAGTATAGAAAATTCACGAATTTGATTTAATTTCACACGTTGAAGAGATAATATGTTACACAACACAACACGTCGAAAAATTAAAATTTTTTTAAATGACGCACTGAACCAATATTGGAATACAAGTCTGCAGGGCCGCTCTTATCTACCCTTAATAGTATGCTCAAAGCTACTTTTTTAGGCAACAATAAACTTCTTTCAATTTGTATATCAGCTCCCAAAGCGCCTCCGATCTTAAATTAACTTTCAATTTGACGTTAGAAAACATTAAGAAGTTGAAGATTTTAGCTCTTCGATTTAGAAAAATACAAATAAATATTAAAAGAGCTGAAAACTTTCTTAATCTCATGACAGTCACCACAGACGCACCCTACGCTATGGAAAATATCATCGATCCTGGCCACACCGTCAGCATCATCCTATTCGCCATCGTCACCACATCCCTCGCAGAATGTAAAACCTCCCATTAACCCTTGCAAAACCCTTTTCAAATACCACTAGTCTTCTTATGGATTCTGTTTTACAAGAAAGACGAATACAAGACCTTAAAGAAAAACATTGATAATTTGACCGCTAAGCTCAGCAAGCAGAAAGAGGCATTCGTCTCTCAGACTCAACAGAAGGCCCATGAAAAGAAGATCAGCGTTTCGGAGAATCAACTGAAAGCCTTGAACCAAGAAATGACCGGAATCAGAACCAAATCTACCCTTCTCATTGGTATTTTCATGATTATCATGATCGGATCTTTGGGTACCGAGTTCCAGGGTATGACTAACTTGATGAAATGGTAATAATATGATGGAATGAATAGGAATCGCTGTGGCGAAACTTCCTTTTGAGCCAATTTCACTTGTCAGAGGAATTACTCATAGAGGATTATTGGGAGAAGACTACACCGAGTGCTCTTATATGTTCCTTTATATCGCTGTTTCTTACATCTGGAGAACAAATGTTCAAAAGATTTGCGGTAAGTGCTTTCGAAAGTTTAAATGTTTAACACTCCCTCTTCTTCTGATAGGCTTCGAAGGTCCAAAAAATTCTTTCGGATCGTTCTTCAATCCTACAGGCCAAAGACCATTTTAGTTGATCTTTTCAGTGTCCAATGATACATATGATATGATAATTATCAATTAAATCAGCATCGCCTTTAAAGATATCAGTATCTCTGTCCTTCTCTATATATCTTATGCTTGCGATTTGATATTTGTATCATTGGCTGATATTATCATCCGTTTCCGATATAATACATGGTCTCATCTTTGCCAATATAAATAGTTAATTATTAGAAATTCAATCTCCCGGTAGACTCCGGTTTGCCGTGAAAAAATTATGTTGAACTAGCCTACATAGGATCTAGTTTTAAACCCTCTAATAATCATTTGGAGGAAGTCAATTCTCATTCATCTATTTTTCAAAAAAAAGATGTCTAAGCCAATGTAAGCTGCGTTTTGAGTGAAAAAAAAAATCAATGAGAAGAATCTTCAATGTTGAACTGTTACCAAAAAGAAGAAACTACTATTGTTTCAATTTGTTAGATGATGACTGATTAATAGAGGTCTAGAATTGATTTTCCGTTAACAAATATAACACTTTCTGGGATTCCCGAGGCAAATTGACACAGTCCTCATCCTTCAATATCTTTTGTAATTCATCAGAAAAACAAGTGTATTCTGTATTTTGATTTGCTCTCTCCCCTGTATAATTGCTAAAACTGGTATCGTATTTAATTATATTTATCCACTTGACAAAGGACTAAGGAAGAAATAAACAAGATGCAATCCGATTCTAAAATGAAAAAAGTAACCAAATTTTCAAAAACCAACGAGTACTATTTGCTCTATCTAGTTGCTTCTCATGGGCAGAAGCGGTGCAGGAAAGACCTCTATGCACTCGATTATTTTCGCAAACTATGCTGGTTCACATCCGAATCCTCCTCCAATGAGCTTATTATTGTGCTTTAGCCAAGGAAACGATGAACATCGGATTTACAGTCGGTGTCTCCGAGTCAAAGTTCAGATTCATGGGCAGTTTAACCTTGAATCTTTGGGATTGTCCAGGGTAACAAAGAAGAGCTTCTCTTTTTAATTGTTCTCCTCCTCCAGGCAAGATCGTTTGATGAAACACTTTATGAGCAGCCAAAAGGACACCATATTCAAGAACGTCGAAGTCTTGATCTACGTATTTGACGTCGAAAGTGAACAATTGGAGGTAATTCCCTCGAGCGTTTAGGAAAAAATTTACATTCACTCAGGACGATATGGCTGACTATAGAAACTGCGTTCAGAACTTGGTTAATTACTCTAAAAATGCGAATATTTTTGTCCTGATTCATAAAATGGACAAAATTGCTGACACTGAGAAGGCTAAGGTATATAAAAAACAGAAAGAATGATGAGGGAGACTGATTTACTGAAACTTGCGTAGGTCTTTGAGAAAAAGAAGAAGGAAATTGTGGATAACACAATAGGAATGACAATTAAGGAGTGCTTCGGTACTTCTATCTGGGATGATACTCTTTACAAGGCTTGGTCTCAAATCGTCCAATTGATGATTCCAAACATGGCCTTTATTAAAGATACTCTCAAGCAGTTCAGCACCGTTTCCGACTGTGATGAGGTAAATAAAGCATGGAAAAATCTGTTTCAAGACGCTTCTTAGGTCGTGTTGTTTGAAAAATCGACTTTCTTGATTATTGCCTATCACGAAAATCTCGTGAATAAGGATATCGTGAAATACGAAAGACTCTCAACGATTGTTAAGCAATTTAAACTTAGTTGCAAGTAAGTCTTCCTCCAGGTAACACAAGGAAGTTAATTGATAATTTTAGCAAAATCGGTACGAGCATCCAATCAATGTTGATTAAGAATTCCAACTTCACTGGATTTATCGAAGAGTTTACTAACAATACCTACATCATGGTTGTCACCTCTGACCCTAAAATCCGTAACATTTTCTGTGAAATGAACTTTCTCAAACTCTGATGAATAGAAACGGCCGCAATTGAATTGAATATCGATTATGCCCGCAGATACTTCCAAAAGAACGATCAGTCTGATCCAGACAACATTATTAAGACCTAATTATTTCTTCTCTAACTGTAATTGAGCTTGCTGAAATGGAATTTTATATCTGCATGCTCCAAGCTGATAATATATATATGTGAGAGGAAAAGAAGAAGAATTTATTTGATTAAATTTCACGGCTTCAGAGCAATTTCACCCTAACTAAAAGCATTTCTTTTTATTATTAATCTGACAAAACTAGAGAGTTAACAGGTAGATTTAGATATTAGCTTAAACTATGTCAGAGCTGTTTAGTAATCCGAATACACACTTGCACTAATTTATTTCTTCTTTGAGTCCATTTTAGAAAAACCTCCATTACTTCAATCAGTAAGGTAATGCTAACAAATAGAGGAGAAAGAAGATATCGAAATTCAATGAATGCTAGTTGTTGGTAAGACTACTAATGATTTGCTTCACAACCAATTGATAGCATTGGCTTGAGAGTTAAAAGGTTCTAGATATCAAACATCAAAACTCTCATAACAGCTAACCTGAATAATTAATTATTACATAATATTCAATTCAGCTCTAAATGGTCTAGTTTATTGGAATTGTCTCATTCTTGAGAAGCTCATTCTTTCTGTTCTTCAATTTTCCCAGCGTTTTCAAAATCGTTTCTTTCAATTCTGCCAACTCCTCGCTCGAGAGCTTCTCCAACCCCTCGCCCCCAAAGTTTTTAATCTAACAACAATTATTAGTCCGCCTCCTCATTACAAAATTCACCTTTTCCAAGAGACTATTCCGCTTTTGCTCAAACTCCTTATTCAAATGCTTTTCCCAATACGAACTATCCATTGCCCAATATCAGTCTATTATACCAGCAAAAATACTGCTACCTTATTTGTGTGACAGGCACTTGCTCGATCGCTCCGTTCGGATTCTTTATCCAGCATTCATCATAATTCGTAAAGTATAATGTATCGTAATTGCTCACGTTGACAGAGATTTCTACTATATAATCATCCTCTGTTGCAACTTTTTTATCCTCCGCAAACTCCAAAGGCACAAATTTTATCGAATACTCATGTCCCTTGACCGAAGGGCTGAAGCGCTTTAAGTTTTCGTCGATATTTCGCTGGAAGTAATCCATTGCCTCACGAGGCATCTTCTCGCCTCTAACGATATTGTTTTTGTCGCATCCAATGATGAGGAGGCCTCCTTTATTGTTCATGAGAGCGCAGAGGTACTTATTGACTTGATAGAAATCAATTGTGCTTTTTTTGGGCAAGATGAGCGTGTCTTTATCAGTCACTTGAAAGACTTTGTTCAAGACGTATTTACTGTTAGTTCCTTTTTCTATTGCAAATGTGTGAGGTGGTAAGGAAGAATTTGGTTACTTGGAGCAGTGTTATTGATCATCGCGAAATCGGAAAATTTTTATTTTGGATTATTAGCTTTACGATTGTATAAAAAAACAGCAAATGGTAACTAGATTTTGTATTGCGTGTAAAAGTGCCGTTATTTCTTTAAAAAGAATGGGTAATGAACCTAGCTCCTATGAATTATATAATAGGATTTCAAAATCTGATGATGCTGAAGGGATATGAGAATTCGTAAGTGGAAGCAATTTATGAGAAGGAGCCTCTGAGATGATGTGATTAATTCAAGGAGAATAGCATCTCATAAGATGGAAAGGTGCTGAAAAAAGTTAACATTGGCTGCGCTCTTATTCTGTGAACAACAAAAAAGACTTAAATTGAATCCCTTTTTTCGAAGTGAAGTCTTGTATGCTAAATACAAAGCGTACTCATCCCGCTTTCTACAACCTCCCAACCCCGCTATTCTTACTTCTGATTAACCAAACAATATTTACGTGGATTCTGATGTTGTGGAAAGGATTTTAACTTTGCTAATGAAAAGCTATAAACGCCTTATTTGTTTACTTTTAGAGAAATAATAAAACACCATTCCTCGATCCTTTATTGAACAAATTTTCGTTTTCAGATCATCAAATTTTGTGAAATTAGTGTAATTCGTCATTAAGATAGACTAAATCCAAGAAATATTCACAGCTTCAATTTAACAAGGAACAATGACATTCAAAACAGGGTTGAAAAAGGGCATCCATATAGGAGTAGTCGTACAGGTAAGAAAAAATAAAAAGCTCAATATCCTCTTATATGAGTTTGCTAATTGCGTTAATCTCAAAGACAAATCGCTAACTACCAAATTAACTCCCAAAATCTTCAGTTTATAAAAAGGAAAACTTTCTAAATTAACTCTATTGGCAGGATCCTCAAATGTTTTCGTTTTTCGGCAGAGCCACTGAAGGCGAGAAACAACAGAATACCAATCTTTCCGTTAAGGCAAGTGTACAAACCAATCCAAATCGCGGCGGTACTCAAAGAAGAAGTGATTATGATGGTTCGCGTTATCAGTCAAGATCCAATCTCGATGAAGGCGAGGTACGAGACACATATCAGCAGCCTGTATTCAATAATCAGCTATTCGACCCCAATGATCCTCAACGAGACACGAAGAAGCAAGCAGGTTTCGATCAAAGAAGCCAAGGCCAGCCAGACGGTGAGCTGCTCGATGCCCTATCAAATGAAGGAGAGTATAAAGAGATCATACCGAAACGCGGACAAAAGTATAACGAGCAAAAGAACCCACTTCACTCGGTCATCGGGCTTCCAGAGATCTTGGTTCCTGAGGACTATATAAAACCTACCACCATCAAGGTTCCTAGATTCGGACTGGTTGACGTTGACAGCAACGATATTCATAAGAGACCGCTTGATTTCTATGAGGGGTTAGAGAAGAAATCTGACCTGCTGGTCGAAGAAATGGAGAAACAGCTCAGCTTACTTAAGAAATGCGAGACCATCACACGTGATTTTAAAAGAGAGACTTCCCAGCTGAAAGACCGCATTCGATCTTTGTTGGAGAACGTTAGAGACAACCTCGGACTGACGAATTTTAAGGACATCAAGGATAAGATATTCGCTGAGATCGATGAGCTTGTCAAGCTCTGTCACATGTATAAAGTGAAAGCGAAGGACGCGACGCAAATTTTCAAAATGTTCCGAGACACTTTCCCCTATCAAAACCAAAATAAAGGGCATTCGTTGGTTCAGAGCATTGAGAGCAGAAACGACCATCTTTTGGGTATTATCGGCAAGGATTTAACTGCGATGAACAAATTCATGGACAACTTCAAGCTGCAAGCGAAGAACGAGCCTTTCGCGCAAAAGACAAAAGATGCTGCGATAGATTTGCTCCAGCGGATGAAGCAGTATGAGCCACATTATAATGAAAATCAGAAGGAAATTGAGCTGATTTATAACGTTCTGTCTGATGTGTATGAAAAAGAGGCCGCGATAATTGAGGAAGAGGCATATCTCTTCCAAACCTCCGTCGAGAAAATCCACGACGGAAAGCTCCAACTTATCCAGGCAGCTTCATTGGAAGAGCCACTGAACGCTTGTGAAGCTGAGATCCGAGGGATTGTGAACCGAATGAAAGAGCTGTTTGAGGTTGGTGACCACGAGCAGTTTAAACAATGCCCAAAACTCATCAAAAAGAAAGGGTTTGATAACTTGGTTAGTTTCCTGCTCCAGCAGAGCGAGGTGGAACGCGTGAAGATCCATAAGGTGAAAGTGATGATAAAAATACTGATTGACCCTCTCAACGACAAAGGGCTGTATTTCCAAAAGCAAAAATTCAAAATTCGTGACCAACTTGACGTTAAAATCCGCGAATTGGAAGATCAGTTGGACACTAACAAGAACATATTGATGATGGTCAAGAGTATCGAGAAAGAAGAAGCGGCTATCCTTAATTCCTTTGCTTTATCACGGGATTTGAACTACCAAAGCACTGTTAAGGCCAAGGAGGAGATTTGCAATAAACTGTTAAAGAGCGGCAAAGAGCCCAATCCTCAGGAAATGAAACTTATCACAAAACTTGGGGTCGATTTCAATATGCTGCAGGCGGAGTTCAAAAACATCCTCCATAAGCTCGAGAAGATCAACCACCCTCAGTTCAGAAGCATCCTTGGGAAGGTGTTCCCGGTATTTAATCAAAAACTCGAACTGCTAGCCACGCTATGCTCACAGCACACAGGTGACCTGGTGAAGCTGAAAACAATGCAGGATGACAAAGAACCAATAACGACGCAGCCAGATAGACCAGATTTAACGAAAAGGATAGCTGAGTTCGACTTAATCTATAAGCTTTACTCTGAAGTTAAGGATAGCGTCGACTTGGGTAAGCTGGAGGATACGCAAAAGAAGGTGATTGCAGTAGAAAACGATCTGAAGCATGATCTCGAAAAAGTTGAAGGACTAATAAAACGCGAGCGCGACGAGAGAGTTCTTTCAGGTTTAATGAGCGATGCGGTGCGATTGAAAGAAGCGTCAGAAAGAGCGGATGAGGCGAGACGACAGCTGCAAAGTCAAATAGATAAACTGAAAAGAAGGCCTAGCAACCCCAAAAGCTCTGAGCAGGACCTCATAACCGAAATACTGCAGCTCAATCAAAAGTTAGTTCAGGATATCAGCAATTCCAATATCGAAGATTTTACGATCCTAGGTAAGCTAAAAGAATGCATTGATTACCTTGAAAACGCGATTCAAGACTGGAAGAGAAGGCTATTGAGACCGAACTTGGAAGCGCATGTGGCTCAAAGCACCTTGTTCTTGGAAATCTTCAAGTCGTGTTATGATATCATCAATGAGAACAGCGCAACGCTAAGGAGTAAGCTCAAGGGGTATTTAGATACTGATATCCCGAACCAAAAAGCGGGAAGTTCGATTGAGTTGTCGATGAATTATGACAGCATGAAAGGTTTAATTGAGAGGTTCTGCCGTTTAAGCGAGGAGAGAGAAGGGTTTCAGGCTCAGGTTTTGAGTTTTGGTGAGATAGCGAAGAATTTAGACATAGTTATTGTGAATGCGAATCAAACTCAGACAAAAGCGGCTTATGGAGAGTTGTCTAAGCAATTGGAAAATTCCATTGGGTATGTGGAGGAACTGAAGAATGAAGGAACAAGTAAGCCTTATTTGTTGGATACAAGAAAAATAGATTTAGAGATGTTATTATTGCAGCATACGAAATTTACGACGGTAGTTCGGAGCCTGATAGCGAAGCTGCAATCTGAGGAAGATCTGGATCAAGAAGGTATTCGAAAGCAATCGGAGGCAGTAAATAAGGAAATGGATGCGCTGAAGCAGATTTTATTGCAATAAGCTGCAGGAGCAAAAAGAATTTAGTGGCTAGAGGGCCAATTTCTAACAAATGATTAAATTTATATTCTGTTTTTTTTGATCCTTAGTGAATGTTTCAGATTTTCGATGCTACCACTTAGAGAGTAAAGGAGCATTTACTTGTTATATTGCCTCAATATTAACAAACTATCTAGATCCAATACAACTACATTTTTTCCTGGAAGGTGTACAAGACCACGAAATAATATATTTCTGAGAACAAAACTTTACTTATTAACTCCAAACTCACTCGAATCATATCATTATCTTGTAAAAGTTACTCAAACACGCATTAGTATCAGTGTAAGAAATGATATATGTATTATCAAGAAACGAGCTAAAATTCATTGAGTGCTCTTTGAAGAGCGTACATCAGCGTTTGTTTAGAACCTATATTGGTTAGATCAGGTTTCCTCTTAGTAATTGGCGGTAAATACCTTTGACGTCTGTGATATTTCTTTTTCTGAGCTCTGATTGAAGCTCGGAGTAGCTCAATGTTGTTGGATCAATCATTGGTTTCATCTCCCTTTCTCCTGTTTCAATTTCAACTCCTGAGGCATTAACAAAGAAATTACTTGACATTTGAAATGACCGCTCGTTCAGTTGCTTTGGCATGCTCTTGGTATCGATATAAAATTCTCTAAATGAACAAATGATTCCAAGTTATTGATAAAAAAATTTTGTTGGAAGTTTTTACTCGTAACTTGAGTATATTTTAGCAGGTACCGATTTCTTCGAAAATTCCTTACTGTAAGAGAGTAATTAGAGGATTCAATTGGATAGAAATTACTCGAAATAAGCCTTGGTCAACGCTGCATACTTCTTACTTTTATGGGGCTGAGATCTCATGTATTCGGTAGCCATGGTCTTGAATCTATCGGCTATCAGCACTCATCTCCAAGGTAAAGCATTTTTACTTTTGGTCGTAAAGCTCTTGAGCGGATTTCATATTTTCCATTTGCATTTTCATCATATCAGAGCCTCCCATGTTGCCTCGCGAGTAATTCTTGAGGATAAGAGATATTAGCATGAAAGCCTTTTAAAAAAGCCGATTACTTCGATATCTTGTTGAGGAATCTGATTCTGGATCATAGCTTTTGAGGGCTTCATATTCATGGTGTTCATATTTTGGTTCATCATAGTTTGAGGATACTTCTGTTCTTTTTCAATTTGCATTTTCTGATGAACATGAGTCAAAAAATTCAGAGATCTCATTCTATTATTTACTTTGCCTTGACTTTGGGATCTGTTTTGAAGGCTCTCTTGCGATTCCTTTTGATTTAGAATGGATCTGCTCTTCTGCAAGCCGGGGAAGACTTCCGTCTTCGTGACTCCAGGGTAAAATTGAATGCTGACAGGGTAAGGATTCAACCCAATGAGCTTGGTGTTGTGTAAGGTCTGCAAGGCTCCTGCAGCTTCAGCCTCCGATCGGTATTGAACAAAAGCGCTTTCTCCATTGTATTCCATCTCGCATTCTCCGTACATGCCGAATAATTGTCTTAAATGGGAGGTGTTTAAACCGGATGCCAGGTTTTTCACGACTATTATCTTGCTTTCCATTGCTGAGGTTGGGATATTTTTCTCGGAGGCAAATTGTTTTTTAAATTTTGAATAGTTAAGAGGATATAATTTGGACACTCTTTGCAACGATTCCCAAGTAATATCAAGATAATAGAAAATCTCTGGTTGCTCATATCAGAATTCGTTAAAATGTCATGAAAATTCTCATGAGGCATTATGTTGGAGGCAAATGGTTTAAGCAGCATGAAGATTTATTTTCTTTGAAAATGCTCGAGGGAAGGTCACAAAATTCATAAAGTGGTGGATAGATAAGTGGAACAAATTTCAAAAGGTGTTAAGAAAAGCCCATCTGAAGCATTGCTAATTGTAAGTTCCCTATAGTCCTCGGACGTCCTAATGCTTGTGGTATTGGCATTTTGCGAGCAATAGGCGATTGTAATAGTGATGCACGAGAGCTCTGCTTGTAAATTCAACGAATTTATCTCATGAGAAGATAATGACAATTTAGAGTGTTAACAGGATCCTCAGGAACAGTAATTTTCTATTTGATTGAGATTCATTGCAGCGGCAATTTCTTGTAAAATAGTTTAATTCGTTATTAGTCGACTGCCCAAATCTCTAAGAATTGTCACCAGAGGAGTTGCTTAGAATTAGCGTCTTAGCGACTATTGTTTAGCATATCATTACCAATCGAGCAACAACAACACAAAAAAAAGCCATTACAAGCTTCCAATCCAAAAATAGAAAAATCATATTGTGTTCTGATATAATCCCCTATCCAATCGCATTTCTCAACTTAGACTCTAGCTCACAACACCAACAATGACCCTCAGGAACGGGTCTCCTAATAAAATTATAAGATTTTCGTCTTCCATTCCTCGAGGGTAATTCTCATCAGAATATCAGGACAAAAAGTGGTGTGATTTCGCCTTTCCACCTATTACAACGACATGATACTCAACTATACATGCTAACGATTAAGTTTTCATCATGCTGGCGCCGATCTTCTGTCACTGACTGCCCAATCGTTCACTAACGACTCAAGTCGGCCCAAAATTTAAATAACGCCGGAAAATGATAGTTTTTTGAGTTGTAATGACAATTCTTAAATAGCAGTCATTTTTAGATAACACCTAAGTTATATATAGAATTTTAAATATTTTTGGTTGGAAAAAAATGGAAGAAAAGAAGCGCAGCTCAGACAGATCGCGTAGCAGAAGCTATGAGTAAAACCTGACTCCTGGTACATCACTTAACAACTTATTAACATTAGCCGTAAACATCGAGACCGATCGTACGACAGAAAGGGCTATGATCGAGAGGAGCGCCGCGACTCAAGTATACTTGTGCATTTCGTTTTTCCAATTCTTAGAGTATGACCGAAAGCATGACCGTAAAGACGATCGTCGGGACCGAAGAGATGATCGGCATCGTGATCGCAGAGATGACAGAAAGGACGATCGCAGAGATAGAGACAGAGATGACAGAAGAGATGATCGCAGAGACAGAGACAGAGACGATCGGAAATACGATCGCAAGGACGATAGAAGGGACGACCGCAGAGATGACTACAAGAGTGACAGAGGATCTAGCAATCTCTTTAAGCAAGATTCAAACTACCAGTTTACTGGCTTCACGAGTCTAGTCCCTGATTCGAAGGAAAAGCTCGTGGGCATTGAGAAAAATTTCTATAAGGTTAACAACACCTCTCCTATGCTGACGCTTTAATTGCTCTGCCTGACATTCAGGAAAGTGAGAATGTGAAGAAGAGGAGTTCTGAAGACATCAGAGCCTTCAGAGAGAGTGCCAGAATCACAATAAAGTCTGATTACGCTCCAAATCCGATTACGACCTTTGAGGAGTCGTCGTTCCCGTCATACATCCTCGACGTGATTAAGTCAAAGGGGTACCAAAAGCCAACGGCTATTCAAGCCCAAGGCTGGCCGATCGTGTTGAAAGGTCATGATCTTATTGGAATCGCGCAGACGGGATCAGGAAAAACAATTGGTTTCCTCCTCCCGGGAATAGTGCACATGAAAGCACAAGAACCGCTTAGAGTAACTATGATAATATGTTCTGATTACTTAACTACTTCATTTTGCAGAGAGGAGATGGTCCAATTGCGTTAGTGCTGGCACCGACTCGAGAGTTAGCTATGCAGATATATGAAGAGTTTAAACCCTTTGGACAAGCCTCACGATTGCAAGCGACATGTATTTATGGAGGTGCTGAGAAATACCCTCAGAAAAAAGACCTTCGTAGCGGATGTGAGCTCGTCATCGCGACTCCAGGCCGTTTGATTGATTTCCTCGATTCCGGGGATACTAATCTCAAAAGAGTGTCCTATTTGGTTATTGATGAGGCTGACAGAATGCTGGACATGGGTTTCATTCCTCAGATTGAAAAAATTGTGCAGCATATTCGAAAAGACCGCCAAACGCTGATGTGGTCGGCCACCTGGCCCAAAGAGGTTAGGAAGTTGGCTGAAGACCTTTGCACGTAAGAATTGCTTAATGAAATTAAGTTTTTATTAAAATATTCACTCATCACTCAGAGAAAAGCCAATTCATATCGTCGTCGGAAACGATGATCTCGCGGTCAATAAATCCGTCACCCAGCTTGTGAAAGTCGTGCAACCGAAGGAAAAATTCGAGAAGTAAAAGAATTAACTAATATGTGAGCTCTAATGCTTCTGTTTCTAGATTGTTGAGGTTGATTAGAGGAATATACGACGGAAGTAAAATCCTCGTTTTTTGCCAAACCAAAAAAACCTCAGACTGGGTGTCACGCCAATTGCAGACCGAAGGGTATCGGTCTGTTGCGATCCATGGTGACAAATCTCAAAAAGTAACTAAGTTTTGCTTATTCATTCATTAAAACCTCATGTATAGGATCGAGATAAAATCATGGGCTTATTCAAAGATCAAAGAGTGCCTATTCTCGTTGCTACGAATCTAGCCGCCAGAGGATTAGATGTCAAAGACATTCGTTTTGTCATTAACTACGACTTCCCGACCCAGATGGAAGAATACGTACACAGAGTCGGACGTACTGGTCGTGCTGGAGCGACAGGAACCTCCTTTACTCTGTTTACTCAAGAAGACGCCAGATTTGCGAAAGATCTCATCAAGGTATTAACTGACAATCACCAAAAAGTGCCAGACGAACTATATAACTTAGTTAACGATAGAAGTAATAATCTCTTGCTGATTAGTCGAGACTAATGTGTTTTTCTCGTTAGGATTCAAAGAAAGAATGATGAGATATGATAAGAGCTACCTAAACAAGGACGCGAAGGATTTCAGTGATTACGAAAAGGACGGCCCTTCTAGAAACCCCTCTCACATGCACATTGAACCTCATCATCACCGCGGAGCGATCCAACGTACTCATCATCCCACTCGCCCTCCATACCCTCAAAATTTCCAATCTTCCAATCCTCCTACTGTCAACAGCACGGCGCCAACGACCTCTATCCCATCAACGAATTTGGCCACTATGACCCAATTTAATCCGATGTATCCAGGACAACAGCAATTAACGCCTCAGCAGCAATATGTCTTAATGGCCCAAATGCAGATGATGCAAATGATGCAGCAGCAGGGGCAGTATCCTCAGATGAACCCCTATGGCGCTCAGCCTGGACAGTATCCAAACGGTATGGCGGGACCAGTGCCGACGATGGATCCGAACAAGAAGGAAGGTGATGACAAAGGCGGAGAGACCAATCAAGGCGCTATGCCACAGCCAAGCGCCAATCAATACAATGGTAACAGCTACTACCGTGATATCTACAATTCTCACGGTAATAGCTATTACAATCAGCAGGTTGAGTCTCAAAGCAATGGCATGATGAACGGAACGATGAATGGCAATAATCCATACGTCAAGAGACCGCCGGGCACAAGCCGATTCTCGGATATCAAGCCTCCAGAGCCTAATACCGCAGGAAACACAGGAGCTCCTCAAGAAAACGGTGCCAAGCCTAACGAGAGTGCCAATCAACAAGTAAATACATTTTTTTTCACATTATGGGAATTTGTTTAATTTTTTCTCAGAGCAATTCAGTTAGCGAGTACTGAGACCTATCTACAAAGGACAGGTATTGTGAATGAGCCAAAAGATTTTAGTGCAAAATAAAAAGAAATGTCATATTAGTCTGAGATATATGTATGACAAAATATTTGATGAGTCAATAGTTGAGTAGTTGATCAAATTGAACAGTATCATTTGAAAAATTTAGCTCAATCATATGTCAGAGTCATTATTTTGATGAAAATTTGAGTTTTCTTTGCTTAGGTTAAGCAATTCGCGAGCAATGTATGTATATATTTGATTAGAGCTTTTATCTGTAAATAGAAAATAGCCAGAAGAGTGAGAGAGGTTTTAGAGCTTAAATCAAGAGACTTACAAAACTGAGTTCAAAGTAGAGCAGAAAAGCCGTTTTTTAAGTTTTGCCAGATTGAGGGTTCGATGGGTTTTTTCTACATTTTTTTTAATTTTTGAAGTTCTTTATTCGATCTTAACTTAAATTAAAACTGAAAACGTTTTCAAGATTTTAAGGATTTTCGACCTAATCAAGATCTTAAAACTTTTTCTCCGAACAACCATTTTAATAACACAATATGCCCTGCAATGGCATACACGTTCTTCAAATGATGGAAACTCAGATCCACAAACGTGAGTCATTCAATCAGTCAAGAGATGCTTTTTAAATTCATTAAAGATTTTGCAGCTTTAGAAATTCTGTCTCTTGATTAGTGGCGTTGTTTCATTACAAATATATGGCCTCAAAAGCTTTTTCCCAAATTTTTTATTACATTTCTTTGAGATACACATACAGCTCTTGTGTTTGATGATTGCTTCGTAGTTTGGCGCACTAACACATGAGTTAACTATCCAGTGTTCTATTCTGTATGAAGATTTTGGTTATATTGCAAATGAACCCAAAGTGAATTAGCTCTCATTCCAATTTATCAAACAATAAACTTTCCTTACTTTCCTAAATAGAAGCTAGTGAAGTGGACTCACCTCCTACCAAATTCATGCAAATTTTTCCAAACCACCACAAAGTACAAACTACCTACTTTATTATAGCCTCTTGAAAGTTCAGAAAGCTCAATAGCTCACGGAACAGAGATATGGAGATAATCGATTGCAAATATTTTATTAATTGGCTCTAAAATAATTTTTTTTCGCACTTTCGCACCAGCGTTAACAACGTAATTAAAATACGTATCTTTTTTTCATAACGCATACCTCTCACCGCTCAACTACCCAACGTGACCAGACACCAACTATTTCCATTCTCTCTTTAATTAACCAACGAGCTCGCTTAAGAAAAAAAGGAAATCAATGTTTTATTGAGTAAGAAATTTTTTTCAATCCATCCATCCTTAAAATTTAAATCAGAAACCTAAAAACCCCTTACTGGACTATAAGATTTCCTTCTTAGCGTTTCCGGAATTTCAAAGATTCTTCTTCTAAATCAGAGAACCTTGTGTCATAGCCTCTCATTAACTCTATCAAATTTTGCAGAACTAAATTCAAGAGTAATAATTAAAGAAGTTTAGATAAAAAATTCTAATTCCAATTAATCATGTCCAACGTAGCTCTACCATTTTTGCTAAAATGCGACATCGTTAAAAATCACTCGGTGAGCATCTTGAGAGCCTTCTTCGACCAATCCAAGTTTGTAACCGGGTCTCCCAAAGGAGAATTGATTCTTTGGAAAATCAACCAAGATTGCATCGATCCTATCGTTCTAATGGTACCCTCCCTCAGTCAACACGCCGGTATGGTTACTGCGATCGCAATGATTGAAGCGCCTGAGTCAGATATATTGGTAATTCTTGCAGTTACGATCTAAGCCAAAATTTTTTATAGGTTTGTTCTAAATTATGCTTGGTATCAGCTCATGCGGATGGCCGGCTGAGAATGTGGGACTTGGATGATGGCAGATGCATTTCTGTGTCACCACACGCCCTTCTGCCTGATAATTCAGAGATAACTGAGATCAAGCCGCTTTTTAGCCATCAAAAGCGATTCATCATCTGTCAAGGTAAAATTACAAGAGCATTTTCAAGAATTTCAATAATCATTTGTCAAGGGGCTACAAATCACCTCTACATCTGTGATATCTGGAAGATGCGTGTGGTCAGAGACCTCACAAGCCCAAAAGCGACCTCATTTATCCAATTTCAATCACGCTACGACAAAGAGCTATACGCTCTTGGTATAAAGCGTCCTTTGCGTGTATTAATATCGATTTTTTTTTTTTAGATGACCTGAATCAAATGAGTGTGTGGGACGTATCGCAATTCAATCAGCCAGAAATCTGTGACTATTATACTTCAATTTCAGATCTGCCTCGGGCAAACACTTTAACGAGAGACGCTAAGGAACAGTTCGTCCTCACAAAGCGATTGCCAGATGAGCTGAAGTTTTTGCAGACACTTCCGAGCGATAAATCAAAAATTTTGAAGTTCATGCTCCTCAAGAACACCAACATCTCCGTCTTGCTATATAATTACAAAATTGTAGTCTTCGATTTTGAAGAGTTTACGAAGATAGAGGATTTTACTCAACAGAAGTTCAAATATCTCAGCATCTTTATTGACGGTGCAAACGAGTTTAAAGATATTCAATCAGCCTCGTTGCATGAATTCGACTCTCTGTTAATACAGGATATCGTAAAATAATCTCTATCTGTGACTTATGACCTAATACACCGCTTATTTAGTCGGGTAACGTCTACCATCTTGGAATGCGAGACGTGTTTTCATTCTGGTCGATACTCACCCACAACATCGACAGCGAATACCACAAGAACAAGCCTGACCATTCTTATCTGAAATTAGTAATTCATTGACCTTATGTCTTTCACTAATCTCTACGGAATATATTAGAAAGAGCTTTCTCATGCTCAGATCACGCTCCAACCAATCTATATCATCAGAAATACCCCATCAATGTCGAGCTCGATATTGAGCAAGGAGTCTATTATAAGCAAGAACACAATGCAAGAATCAACAATCAGCAAGAAAGCCCTTCCCGTCATTAATGAGAAACAGCAAGACAGCCTGTTGGCCCTCGAAGAAAACGCGAAAGCTCTACTATACTTCGATTCGGAGGTCCAGACTTTTAGACTATACGAACTCAGAGCCACTCTTGAAGGAAATTATAATAATTTTTTCTATGTTACAAATCTAGCCATTGATGAAATAAGCCCTTATCTCCAGTTCAAGAGGAGACGCTCTTCAATCCTAGACAGATCTTTCCTCATGGAAGATCTCGGAAAACGCAAAAAGGAGGAGCTTGAGCCCCAAATTACCTACGCCCTTCGGCCTGAGGTGCCGGAGGAGACTTCTCCTTTTGGAAATATCTTCCATCCGTTCTTTTTAAGCTGCTTTGGGAAAGGCATTTCAAACATCCTTCAGAAGGGCGAGGAGATAGCCCTAACAACGATT
>ENA-UOTX01000470-UOTX01000470.1-compost-metagenome-genome-assembly--contig:-NODE-470-length-42786-cov-9.371631_pt1 | contig 42786 bp, 21 predicted proteins | sample MGYA00238143_ERZ746982 | MGnify/ENA primary metagenome ERZ746982 (study PRJEB28758, sample SAMN06268862) | compost metagenome | isolation source: single cell | place: USA: California, Emeryville, Joint... | reverse complement strand
CGATTTCATTCTTTTTCTTTTCAAGTAATAACTTTCCAGATTTCTAGAAATAATCAATCCGGCATCGAATTTTGACAATTCTTGGTCTTTAAGAGCTTCCATTCGCGAGGTTTTATTGAATCTGATTAATAGAGCAGCTGATTTCATTCCAAATTCAAAGTATGCGTCACTTATTTTAGGATCCATAAATTGCAATATTTTTCGAGAAGTTGGAGAGAATTTCATCTTCTTCATGAGCCGGTTGTAGCTATTGCTGATGGCTACTGCCTCTAGAATACGATTCTGCTTCAAACTTGTTGAGGGTTCCTTTGACTTCTGAATCGATTGGCGAGATTTTTCTGTTAGTCCTAGTTCTCCTTGTTTCGATTTTCCGCCTTCGAGCTCGTGCCCATGTGCTACGACCCCTTTCTTGTTTGCAGTTTCATCCAATTTAGAGTCTTGTTCTCTAATTACTGGCAATTTCTGATACAAAAGCAGCTTTAATTCATCTTCATCGAGAAGAATTCTTTTAAGTCGATCGAATTTATGGAGTTTTTTCACGATTTCAAGCAGGTAAATATCTTTTCTCGCTGTATCAATTATCTTCTGAACAAATACATCCTTTCTCATTTTGATACAGGGAGGAGAACAAGAAAACGATAGATTTAAGATTGAAGTACTCTAATTCTAATGACATCTATTGGCAATCGCTTTAAATATAGTTTTTTTATCAAGGCAAACCAGCCAGTTATATAGGCAAGTCTTACCTTCAGGTCCATATGTTTCTTCTCGAAGCTCAGGAGACATCTTTGAACGTAAGTTAATTGCTTGATCGAGTTTAGCTTGATTATCCATGCAAAGATATCAGAGGTATTATCATTAAATAATTTTAGGGGTTGAATTTACAATTGAGAAAGTTTTCAACATCCAACTACTTTTAATCTACCAAGTTAGGACTGCATTTTGAAGGTAGTTTTAATTTTAGCTAAGTACGATACGATTTTATTAAACTTCAGAAACATCACATTACAGCAAACAAAAATATGTCTTATTGTCGGTTTTTCTTATGAAAATGACTCAAATCAAGCTTGAATAAACGAGTTATTGCAAGAAATCTTTGATAGACTCTCACATATCAATGAACTTCCTAAGATGCTCGAGACATATAGGGATAACTCAAAAAAGTTCTCTTGAAATGCTGTTACGCCTCTTTTCCTGCCGTTCATCATCGATTTTTGAGCAACAAGCATGAACAGAGGTGGACTAGGCTTCAAAAATTATGATTCCTTCTCTCAATAAAAAATTTGGAACAGTTAATATCTGATTTCTACTCAGCTCAGGTAATTAACTAAGACTTCAGAGAGTTAACAAATTAAGACTCGAACGGTTAGTTAATTAATTACTCAAGAGTAACGAAATTAAAATTTATTTCTTCACTCTCAAATCTCAAATCCAAAACAAGAAAACCAACAGAAAACAAGAAAAATGCTTCCAAAAAACAATGAAAAAGAGGGTTCATCCAATCTCGTCGACGAGAAATCAAAGCAATTGCAAGATGAAACGTCTGGAGACTCTCTACAAAAAACATTAACAACTATTGGTATTATATTTTTTGTAGTAATCATTACATATGAACCCTTTTGTGAAATAGAAAACATCCCTTCACAGCCGAAGTTACTCGCCTGGTCCTCAGAATGGAAGAATAAGATTAGTATTGTTGAAATCGAAACACAGCAAGAATTTGCTAATTTCGATGGAGCGAAACTCAGCAAGGCAGGTAGTATTTTTTTAGCCTTTCATTTCTGATTCAAATTCGCTCACAATACATTAAAGGTGACAGCTGGACTCATGTGAAAGAGACTGCCAATACAGGATTTCTTGTTTCTGTTCATCATAATTGGTTTGCATCAGCCAAGTTAGAAGTGTTCGATGTCTCACAAAAAGGGCAAACTAAGAAAATATATTCCTTTGAGGAAGTCTCTGGCTGTAGAATCTTCAGTAGCTAAAATCTATCTCATCTTTTCTCTTTTCTAGTTACTGGCTGGGGAGATGTGACATATAACCCACGAAAGAACTTTCTTGGAGCAATGTGTGCTGGAGGGGAGATAGCTTACTATCTGTACAATTTTGGCACATCGAAGTCCGATGGCATGATAAAACTCATTCGAAAATCGCGTTGGCACTCCCAATATAGTACTGAGGATAATGGTATTTAAGAAATTTATTTATCACTGTCGACTCATTTTAATATATTGCTATCTAGACAACTACATAACCGGTCTCGATTTCAATCCTAATGGAGAGATTGCGGCAACCATTGACAAGCATGGAGTCTGCTTAATCTCAGATCTGAACACCGACAGTTATCGCTTCCACGTGAACATGGAGATGGATTCTACAGATACGGGTAGGCAAAGTTTTCAAATTTTAGATTATTCAACTTCCTTCTTTCCTCTAATGTAACCAGATTTATTTGTTCTACTTTTTGTTATAATTTGTTGACAACATTAAAGTTCTCTTATTCTTATCATAATTACTCTTTAGATATGTTTGGGCGTTGTCGATGGAGCTCCAATCCTGATGAGCCATTATTATTCGTGAAGTATGATGCGAACCGCCTCAATATCTTAGATATTGAGAAAAAAGCTCTCATCTTGAAGGACCCGATCCAAAATGAATCAGTTGGTAAGTAAACCAGATTTTTTATTTTTCCTCTTCTTCTTTCATTTGGAAAACCTTATAATTTGATGATTCTTGCTGGATTTGACACTCATCATTGTTAGGTTGGACGTACTGGATTGATGTATGCCAGAGCGATGGAAATATGCTGGCTGCAAGTGGTAATGATAAGAATGTCAAGATATTTGACAAAAGAGAATCAAAGATCGTCAACACTTTTGATGGCATTCACAAAGGTAATATTTTTTTGTTTAATAAATTATTTCTGACTTCTTATTGTTACTATCTAGATATAATCTCATGTGTGAGATGGAGTCCAAGCGGTGATATGCTCGCGAGCGCTTCGTGGGACCAGACAGTGGCACTATTGGACTTCAAGACTGGAAAAAAGATTTATACTGGAAACACCCCAGGCGAAAGTAAATTTTTACTGTTTGAACAAATCATAACGGTTCCTCCGACTTCTTCTTAGATGCTATGTCAGTCTGTTTCATTTGAGAAAGAATCTAAGTCAATCATCACCAGAGAAGAAAGCAGCGACAAGCTGATGCAATTTGGGGAGAATAATCATCAGGCACAATAAATAATAAGTGTTTAGAACGAGTTATCAGAGCTATTATCATCTATTCTTCCTTATTTTGCTGCATAGAGTCATGCATTCTTCTTATCTGAAACAAAACAGAATTGATTTAGGAAAACTGAACATTCACACAAAAACAGAAAATGATATTTTTTTAGATTCCTTCATCGCAAAAATGCGAATTCATTTTTCAATTAGGGAACTTTAACCGTCTAATAGATTTTAATTCATTGCTTAAGTTGAAAAGGAATATATTGAAATCATTTCTGTTTTAAATTATTGCCAACTTTTGAAGAACATTCATTGGCCTCGAGGAGATAGTAATTTGAAGATGATATCGTTTCAGGGATTCCCATTCGTGAGTTATACAAGTCACATCTCTCTCTACTTGACGAAAATTATTTGTCAAAGTTAAATCGACTCCTTTAATTCAGGATATAAAGGAGTCATGTTTGGCAGAGTGAATTCGACTAGAGTTCAAAAATTTAATTCTATCCCACATTGTGCTGGATGAATGTGCTCGATCATTAAAGCAGCACCGATCTTTGATCTCTCGAAAAAAAAGCTATCCTGGTCAGAAAATTTTAAATTGGAAGTTCTCAAAATTAATTGCAAGTTTCCCTTTTTCAAAGTCACCTGAACAGTGACAAAATAAAATTGAAAAATTCGAATAAATAGAAACAGTATGTTTTCTCGGACGAGTTCAAGATTTCCTCACCACTTATTCATTTACAGATAGGAGAAATGAATGATGATATTGTAATATATAAAAATAATAGAATATAATCACAGTTTCAGGTTATTCTAAAACATTATTTATTGTGCTCGGTCGGTTATTGTGTAATTTTCCTTCTTGGTTGATCATAGTATTGACTGTCGATTCTTCTTCAAATGAAGCAGACAGACTTTGCAGCTCCTAAATTGAGATAGGGAAAATATTGCTTGATTGAGCAGTAAATGTTACTCCCGTCTGAGGTTTTTCCAGTATAAAGTGTTTTCCCAGTCTTGAAGTCCATAAGTGCAACTATAGAGTCCATTGAACCGCTCGCGATCATATCACCACTTTGACTCCATCGCACGCAAGCAACAGCCCCTAGAAAGCAAGAATTAGATGCCAGAAATGGTTTATTAAATCAAACAAATTACTTTCATGAATGTTGCTCAAAGTTGTGACAACCTTTGATTCTCGTTTGTCGAATATCTTAACTTCACCATCCGTCCCACCTAATGCCAATAAGTTTCCATTGCTCTGGCACACATCAATCCAGTATGTTATATCTAATAGAGATGAGTGCTAAATAAAGAGGAGGAGGAAGAAGAAGAAATCTCTGAAAAAAGACACATCTTTTTTCCTCATCGAGAATAGAAAATACAAGCTCTCCTTTCAAGTATTTGAGAATTGGTCATTTCTGAAGCGAGAGACACTAGAGACATAAGGAAAAGCTGCAATTTACCCATTTCGCTTGCGGTTTGAACAGGATTCTTCAGAGTGAAAGTTTTCTTCTCAATATCCAGGATATTCAACTGTTGTAGGTCATATTTCACGAATAAAAAAGGTTCGTCACTGATGGTACTCCATCTACAACGCCCAAAAGGATCTGGAAATAATCATCAGAATATGATAAATGAATAGATTCATATAAGAGGGGTTATGATCCTACAGTCGAAGAGAGATGAAGAGAGCTCAAAAACCGTACCCATCTCGAGATTCATTGCCATGCTCTGATGGAAGATGTAATTATCAGTGCTCAGATCTGCTATTAAACATTTTCCGAAATGGTCAATACTTGCTACAATCTCTCCGTTGGGATTAAAATCAAAACTAGTTATGAAGTTTCCTGGGTGCAAATGCGTTATACTGAATCTGCACTAGGAGATATCATTAAATACTAGCTCTAGTGCTATATTGAGAGTGCCATTTTGATTTTCGGATGAGTGTTACAATGCTGCCATCTTTTGGACTGGCGAAGCTGTAAAGATAGTACGCTGTCTTCCCTCCCACACTTAACGCACCAAAAATGTTCCTTCGTACGCTATAGGTCACATCCCCATGGCCAGTCACTAAATAGAGGTATCATAATGAAATAGATTTGAATGATAATTCTACTGCCCGAAACTTGCTCAAATGAATAGATTTTCTTGACTTGCCCTTTCCGTGAAATATCAAATACTTCGAGATTGGCGGCCATGAGAAAAGAATGATGGACGGAAACGAGCATTCCTGTATTGGCAACCTCTTTCACATGAGTCCAGCTGTAACCTTATTTTATTGAGATCAGATATGAATAATTAAATTTGCTGGATACCTCGAGGAGGACAGTTGAGTTTCACTCCGTCAATATTTGCGTATTCTTGATTCGTTTCGAGTTCGACAATACTAATCTTATTAGAGTTTTGTGAGGAATAAGCGAGGAGCTTCTGCTTTGATTGATTATCGTCTATTAAAGCTAAATATCAATGATTTCTCAAGCGGCAAGATTGGATGAACCCTCTTTTAAATTGTCTTTCGAAAGCATTTTTTGTTTTCTCTGGCTTTGTGCTTTGAATCTTGACTGTGAATAAATTTTTAATTCTGCTAACCCTGAGGAATTAAGTTACCATCAGAAGTATTATTTACTATGATAAAAGAAGCCAAGTGAAGGTAGAATGTATTACGAACTATCTCCACGCATACGCGAGCCGTGAGAAAATCAAAAATTTTGCAATTACCTCTCTCCGGGCTTGAGAATTAATGCTGAGTGCGAAAAAAACGGTGACAAGTTAATTTCGAACTAATTTTTCTGCGTAATGAAAAGAAGTCATCAATAATATATCAAATTTTCAGGATTTATTTGAGGAAGTTCGTGTATTGGAGTGTGATTAAAGTCACATTGATAAGTAAAGAAATCAAAGCACTTAATTTTCAATCTTCAGAGCACGTATTGATTTCTATGATTCTTAAAAAGCTATTTCGATTCCTTTGAACCAAGAGGAGTGAAAAAGGATAATTTTGATTATCAACATCTCAAAAATAATAGATATCAGATCTAAGATGTCTTCTTCCATAAATCATATCAATAAATTTCCAAAATGTCCCCTAAAATTATGCTTCTCTAGTTTGCTTATTAATTAATTGATTGGTAATGTTAAATCCCACTTTCCATTCATCAATATGGGTTTACTTCAAGTTTACATTATCAAAAAACATTGTTTTTTGTTTTGAATTATACATTGAAAAATCTAGTAAAAAAGTTTGAATTATTTATTGATGAGCTAACCCTCAGGACAAGAAGGCTAGAATCTAATTCATCTCTGAATACTGACTTGGTATACTCCGATAGCTGATCAAAAAAATTCTGAACGGTACTTGGATCAGGAGAAAGATTAATGACTATTAAGGACATCTCAAAGATCTTTGCTAGTATATCAAATTCTTTCATCAAGCTTACTTCATTCAGTAGGAGATTTTCCATATTTAATCCTAATTGACAGAGAAATTTTTAAAGATTCGTTTTAATTCGCTCTATCAAGATTCTAATTCAAAAATTGCTTTTATCCGTGATTCATGAGATCTGCTTCAGCTTCCTCATTTGCCTGGTCACTTCTGGAGTTAATACTAGATTGATGAAAATTGAATGTGGATAATACTATCAAACGTCTCAATCGGCAATTTATTTGCTTTTTGTGGAATGCTGAGATCTCATAACAAATTTGAAAAAATAAATTAAGCTGGATCATGGTTAGCCAATGAGAAATCAGCTCTTTATCAAGCTACGCTCTCAAAGTAGTTCCAATTCATCCCTTCTAGTCCGTAGGTCCTTAAAATTCCTTAAAACCCCTTAATAAACCTCATTCATGATTTTTTTGATTTTGCATCAAACATATTTAATTTTCGATCAAGAGTTTTGACAGAATAAATGTCACTCGCATACCTTTTCCTTTTTTCCCTCCTTACAATCTCATGTTCTGCTGACGCAACCGCTGGTCCTTACGTCTGGTATGACTCTGTCAGAGGTCGTCCATACACCGTCACCTACGATGACCGCTCATTCATCATTGATGGGCAACGAACGCTCCTTCTCGGCGGTGAAGTCCACTACCCTCGTTTTGCAACATACCAATGGCACGACGTCCTTACTAAGATGAAGGCTGATGGATTGAACCATATCCAGATGTACGTTTTCTGGAATTTGCACGAGCATGACTATAATATCTCTTCCGGAGAGCACACCTACGACTTCACCGGCCGAGCAGACATCGCCAAGTTCCTCACGACCGCAGCTGAAGTTGGTCTCTTTGTTAACTTACGTATCGGCCCTTATGTTTGTGCGGAATGGAGTTATGGTGGACTTCCTGTCTGGTTAAGAGATATCCCAGGAATCAAATTCAGAGACTATAATCAGCCTTGGATGGACCAAATGGCAACCTTCGTCAAAGCCATCGGAGAGGTAGCAATGCCTTTCTTGGCGAAAAACGGAGGACCTATCATTCTCGCTCAAATTGAGAATGAATACGGCGGATCTCAGGAATATGTCGACTGGTGCGGGCAGCTTGCAGAGAGTTTGGACTTCCAAGTACCTTGGGTCATGTGTGGTGGTGCTAGCGCCAATAACACAGTGAACACACACAATGGTGTCGATGGAGCCCGAGATTACGCGGAATATCATGAGCAGAAATTCCCTCATCAACCATTGGCTTGGACCGAGAATGAAGGCTGGCTGCAGATGTGGGCGCTTGAACCGCATACAACTTGGGATGACCGCACTCCAGAAGACATGGCGAATGTAATCGCGAAATGGTTCGCTGTAGGTGCGGCTCACCACAATTACTACATGTACTTCGGTGGCAATCACATCGGGTCATGGGCGGCCTCTGGCATGACGAATATGTACGCTGACGGTGTAAATTATCATTCCGATACAACACCGAACGAGCCTAAGAGATCCCATCTGAATCGTCTCCACCAATTATTGATCTCTTACAACGACGCATTGATGGCGACTCCAAAGCAACTCCATAACGCAACGAAATTGAACGTTGCTGGCGCTGCGGTCGCAATGGGTACTGAATGCGACGCGAAAAACACCGCACAAGAAATTATCATGGATTGCGCTCAAGGTTTATCTCAGTGCACAGTTCGATCTGGCTCTCAGTGCTTAGAGGGTGCACCAAACGCTTTTCCGGTCGCGTTTACTCAATGTGATGCAGCTAACAAGTATCAATTCTTCGATTGGAATTCCGATTCAAGGCAACTCAATAACAGCGCCTCCAACCAATGCCTTGATTTAGACGTAAAAGGGTTAAATCTTAATATGTTCACCTGCAAAAACTCTTCCGAAGCTGATAATCAGCATTGGACGTACCTAATTGATGGACAAACGCACCGCTTGCAGTCAGACGTCAGCAACACTTGCGTCACAGCAACTACGCCGCAGATCTCAGCATATAGTTACGGCGAAGGCTCAAGGCGAATTGTCTTCTTGGTTAACACATATACTCAAGACTATTCCGTCGCATGGGAAGGACAGAGCTACTCCATTCCAAAGCAATCAGTGACTATTCTCGATCACCAAGGCTCTGAACTTTACCAGACGGCAAAGGTGAACACAGCCGGTGTCCCCACCCAAAGAGTGTATGTGACTCTCCTGAACTCATCTGACTTGACATGGGAAGCCTACACCGAGATCCACGACTACGATGATGTTGTGTACTTCCCTGGCCCTCAGGAGCAGCTCTCGATAACTCACGATAAGACAGACTATTTAGTCTACATTACTTCGACTGAGTGCGGCAAAGCTGAATGGAAATTCAATATTACCCTCGAATCAAGAGTATCAATGGCCGTCCTGTTGTTTATTGATGGAGTATACAAAGGGCAAGCCTACAACCCATATAAAAGCCACGCTAATGCCACGTTGGTCTTTGATTTCGAGGCATCGGTTCTCAGTGTGAATAGCAAGGTCCTCGAGATTGCTTTAGTGAGTATTTCGCTTGGACTTGACAATGTTTTCGAAAATCAACAAGGACCGGAAGCTCAAGACCAAAAAGGAATCGTTGGAGTAGCGAGAATGGATGGAAAACTCTTAAACCGCAGATGGGGACATCGAGCTCAAATTAATGGTGAGAGAATGCAGATCTATACTCCCGAGAAAACAAACTCAGTGAATTGGACTGCCGTGCCAGATCCACAGTCCATACCTGCGCTGACATGGTTCCGTACCCGATTCGACCGTCCAAACAATATGAAAAGTGACGATGTGATCGTGCTGCAGTTTGCTCCTGAAGGCTTCAATGAATTCAGCCGTGGGCATTTCTACTTGAACGGTGTTGATCTAGGCCGCTACTGGGGTATCTCCTCGAATTCGAAGATAGTTCAAAACAGCTACTTCATTCCGAATGATTTAATTCAGGATAAAGATAACTTGCTTGTGTATCTCGATGAATGTGGCGCGACGCATCCGAGCATAGTTTCCTTGGCATCTACTCATATGGAGGTTCCAAAGGAAATGCGAACTGGTCCTTTTGGCGAGTCGGAAGAGTTCTTGAAGATAATTACGCAATCAATTTAATATACTTCAAAAACTAAGTGGAATCCAACATGCAATGTATGATTTCTAATTGATACTTTGCATAATGATAATGATTGGGTTTTGCGTCATTTTATGAAACTCATTATTTTTCGAATTGAAGAGCAAAATGTTTCATAATGCATAATTGAATGAAAAATAGAAAGAACATATCGACATAAACTTAAGTCTGTTTTGAGAAAGTGAAGTTTTTTTCTAAACTCGAATCTCGCATTTTAAAGTGAAAAAAGCTGCTTTCCTGCGAAATTATTTGAGAATGCTTGACAACAAGATTTCAAGGTCAATTTTACCAACCAAATAAAGGGAAATCTTTTGCATTATTTCGAACTCGCAAATTTCTATAGTGCTATTGATACTTAAATAAATCAATTAATTAATAGTAATAGATTGAGACTTATGATACATCTTTCTGGTTGCCAATCCGATATTTCACTTAATATAAATTTTCTTTTCTTCGAATTTTGAGCTTAATTTACATCTAATGAAGAGGAATGTAAACTTATTGCCTGAAGAAGCTTGAGCAGTTCGATAGCTCATTTTCTGGTAATTTCTGGTTTTAGGCTGAAGATCCTTTGAAAGCAGTCATTGAACCCAACACTGTCCGAAACTTTCTCGAGTGTAGTTTGAATTTCTGACCTCAACGATTCCTAGTTCCTTTCTTTATTGCTGGAATCAAGACTGTTGTCATTTTTATCTGTAAGAAGAATTGAAAACTCTGATCTCTGGCACGAAAATGCCCCGTGAATCCACAACAGTGAGTGCTAAGATTAAATCGATGCTTTTTAGGTCACTAGTCACTACTAGCAGACCACTCCTACCGAAACTGGATAACTAAACGAAATAAAATAGATTAGATTCCATTCAGCATGCAGTATTGTTTAAAGTCAGCAGCGTATTCTTCCAAAGAAATCTATTTCCAACAAGACTAGCAGCAGATTCAACTCTCCATTCTGATAGAAAAACCCCAAATTAACTGGCTTCTACATTGAAAAGTACAATGAGGACACTAAATTCGTAGATACTCAGTTTTCATTTGATAATTGGAACTGCTGCATTGACAGTTATTCGATATCGTTAGAAAATTTATGACTCGTACAGAAGATAGGTATAATCAGAGTCCAAATCAGTAAACTTTATGAAAGAACGATTCTTCCGTGACGTCACTAAGACCTCTGTGGACTAGAAGTTAAGATACCTCTTCTAAACCACATCAATAAGTTAAAAGTAGATCCCATCAACTTTGACTACTTGCTTTACACATGAGAAATATAATTTGAAGACGTCATTCAGGCCATACCCGAAGAAAGATGCTACAAACATATACTATACAAATTTATTCGAGTTGTTTGTAAATTAATGTGAGTTTTATAGTATCTAAATTGAATATTAAAGAGTCCGAGGAGCACTTGCTTATAATGAATAATTATTCAGATTAAAATGAGGAATAACAGAAACAGATTTCAAAGTCAAATGCCGACAGACCCCTCTCGAGGCATCGAAAGAGAAAAAGAAGAAGAAAATAAAAGTTCGCTAGAGTAAATGAAAAAATACATAACTGAATTTATTAATCTTTCATTCGTCATAGGTCTAATCAATCCGCATTAGATACCATAAAAGACAAAGTTTCACGCTTTGTGAGAAGGATGGAACAAAAATCTCAAGTATTCCTGAGATTCAGAATAAACAATAAAACTCCAATCTTCGAAGAGAGCAAATTTGCTTATATACACGGCCACGACGCAACGGGCGATGTTCAGATAAATTTTTCGTTTAAGTCGGACACAGACGGCACAATCCCCCAGGAGGACTACCCATATGTCCCTCAAATGATGAGTTTTAGAAAATTCCGCCCCACGCAGGATACTGGGCTGCGTTGCATGACCATTGAAGAAATGAAGAATGAAATGAGTCTCTCATACAGGAAAGGAGAATTTGGAATTGATAAGATTGTTACGAGCGCATCATATCGGTATCCAAAATGCACGCAATGCAGCAGAGAAACCTCAAAGCAAGAAAGCATTTGGGTATGTGATTCAGGGCACTATTCCGTGACCCCTGTCTATGCTCTTAGGCTGGAGGCGATCGTATTAGATCAAAGTGGAAATTACACCAGGGTCTCGTTTCTTGACGAGATGGGAAAAAAACTATTGGGAGAGGACGCTGAAACAATCCTTTTAAGTGAAGATCAGGAACAGATCACCAAGGCTCTGAATCAACTCGAGGGAAAGTTATTCTATTTGGGTATCAAGCAATCTCTCAAAAATGGGAAACAATCTGGATGGATAGTCTATGAAATCGCATCCCTGAATGAAGAACTCGCAGAGTGAAGACTGATATTTGTGCATTAATTTCTCATTCATATTTAGATTAATATTGCGTCATTCTGCTACGAAATATTTTGAGGTTCCCAAAGGCGTTCTATAAAAAGACCAAAAAGTGCTTAAATTGATATAGATTGATTCGATGTTTCATGAGGTTAACACATAGAATTCCGTTAATTACTTATGAATAAAGATATCGAAGGCTTATTCATGCTAATTCATCGAATAAATAAATACTTTCTTTGAAAAAAGAATAAAACTTGAGGTGCGAATAAAATTAAGCATGATTGTAGGATTTCGAACGTGAAAATCAGTATTAATTTGCATGATAGACATGAATTTTAGCGATTTACAATCAATGATTTTAGCTGCTGAGAAATAGTTGTACAGCTAAGTTTAGAGATTTTTATTTTTCAATGATGAAATCTTTTCAATAGATGCTTTTTAGGTTTTCAGCAACTACTCACACTCAAACAGGATTTACGACAACTCATGGATCATTGAAGGGTACTAACCAACGGAAGAGTGAAAAATATAGATTCCATTCAATGTGAAATATTGCTTAAAGTCGAGCGAAAGTACCTCAAAGAAATCTATTGCAATTCTTGGTTCATACATTGAAAAAGGATGAAACCAAGCAACATTGAAACCAGGTGAAAAATTTTATTTGCTGAGAAATCATGAACGATTTCCCAATTTTCAAAATAAAAAACGAAGAATTGACCTAACTCCTCAGAAATTGATCGGAAAATCTTAACTCTACTCATTTCTACCCTGAAAAGTATGAGCGAGGGATGCTAAATTCGATGGTTATATATATGTATGCCATTAATTGATCATTTACACTCTTGAATTGGATCTTCTTCGATATCGTTGGAAAATTGATACATATATCATAGTTTGTGCATATAATCGGCGTTCTCGTCACTTCAATCAGTTAATCAGTGGATTTTGTGAAAGAATGATTCTTCCGTGACGTCACTACTACATCTGTCAACTAGAAGTTTAGTTGCACTCTTCGAAACCACAGAAAGAAGTCAAAAGTAGATCCCAGCAACTTAGACTACTTGCTTTACACATGAGAAATATAATTTGAAAGTGATCTTAAGGCTATACTCGAAGAAAAAGGCTACAAGCATAGACTATACATTTATTCAGTTTAATTCTGAGTTGGAGTGTTTTATAGTATCTGAATCGAATATTTAACGAGTTCGAAAAGCACGTGGATAATAAATAAATTTATTCAAATCAGATAGAGGAATATCACAAACAGATTCGAGAGCTAAATGACAACGCGATATCAAGACATCGAAAGAGAAGAAGAGAAAACCCTGGAGTATTTGAAGATAATTCAACTGGATTTATTAAACTTTCATCGTTATAGGTCTAATCTACCCACAACAGAGACATTTCAAATCAAAGTTTCAGGCAATCTGCGAATGCAAAGAACACGTCCAAAGGGCCTTCGGTTCAGAATAAGCTATAAATCTCCAATCTTCAAGAAGAGCAACTTTGCCTATATACAAGGGCATGACGCTAAGAGCGACCTGCAGATAAACTTTTATTTTAAGTCAGAAGGTGAAGACAACATCCGCAACCTCTTTAACTCTCTTAAAATGGGGACAGTCTATGAAATCACACGCTTTCTTGTATCGAAAAGCGAGGCTTCTATCTTCACGGTGGAGGTGCTTGCTACAACAAAAATTACAGAAGCTATGGAGGAGATTAATAAAATTCCTAATATTTCCCCAATGATAGCTGAAGAAAAAATAACTTTTAGTCACTCCATTAATGAATTGAAGAAAGATGAGTTTTGCAGCATCATAGGTCGAGTCCTTGGTTTGAGTAACGTTTTTCAGAGAAAAGACGGCACAGTGATTCGCGGAGCGAAAAAAATTTTATTCGAATTATCGACTCGGGAGATTACTGGAGTATGCTTATGGGAGGAAAGACATGTGGACCTTGACTTTAAAATTGGCAGCTACGTGATTTTCAGAAATCTTCAAAGAGTTGCAGGTCTTTACGATCTAAAATGCACCTTCTGTACCTCAATTCTATTGCATGAGGATTTCGGAGATGTCCCTCAAATGCTGAGCTTTACGAAAGTTATCCCTTCACAGGACAGCGAGCCTGAAATCATGACTATTGGGGAAATGAACGATGATCAGGCACCTCCATACTTAAAAGGAGAATTCATTATCCAAACGATCCTAACAGACCAGCTTTTACGCTATCCGAAGTGTATACATTGCAGCAAGAAAACGAAGCAGCTCGAGAATAATTGGGTATGTGAGTCAAATCATATCTCTGAAAACCCGATCTACACCTACAGACTGAGAGCTCTGGCCTTAGATCAAACAGAGAATTACAAAAGAATTTCGTTTTTTGGCGAGAAGGGAGAGAAATTATTGGGAGAAGATGCCAAAAGGGTTCCTGAGTGGGAACGACAGCATAAGTATGATTTGGTGACTGAAGCTCTGAAACGAGTTGAAGGTAAGCTGTTCTTTTTGAGAATCACAAACACAAAAAATGAAAAATATTCTGAATGGATAGCCGATGAAATTTTATCCCTGAATGAATAATTCCTTGAAAAGGACTAATATTCCTGCATTGATTTATGGCTCGTATTTCGTATTTTGATTATTCTTGAGTTGAATGTAATGAAAGCATAATCTTTAATGATGAAACTTGCATTGAGGGAATTCACAAAAAGTTCTTAACTGAATGGGATTAAAGTAATTGAAAGTTAACCTGCTAATACCTTCTTAAACGATAAAACTGTTATATTAAATTTAGATAATGTCTGTCTTTTGTTAACGCAGAATGAAAGCAAAAGATCTTTGATATTCTGGGAGAATTTATCTGCTGAGTCCAGGTTCTTGAGTCATCGCTATACATACTTTAATTTCGTAAATATTGCTTTTGGTCAACAACTAAAAAAGAAAAAGGAACTTAAAGAATCTGAATTTTTTTCTCTATCAATGTGTTCATAGACGAAAAACTCTTATTCACTAACGAAAAATATCGGCACTACGAATTGAAAATTATAGTAATTTCTGACATTAAGATTTTTCTATAATTCTTCTGTATACTATCTTTTCTGGCTTTTAAAATATGCGTTGAGAGTGTGATTGCGCTTGTGCTATTCCGCAACAAGTGTATGCCCCAAAAAAAAGAGAGGTTAACCTATACTTTGCTTCACTTCTCATCTTTGATTATCTTGCTATAAGCAGCTACGAATTAAATGCTGAAACAAATGCAAGTAGTGAGAGGTAAGATACCCTACTCTACTAAGAGGACTTGGTTGACATTCAAATCGCTGTTTAGTTCAGCCAGATCACTCGTTGGATTCTCATAAATTCTGTGCCAGCGAAATGAATATTTAACGTCAGTCCTGTGCAACTTCAATAAATTTATCCTGAGTCGAAAACATTCAAGCATCTCAATTGAGCAACTGAGCTCATGATGAACTTCTCCTTCATTGAAACTATGACCTGTGATTCGAATTCCCCTTGTCCTGCGCTATATGAATGCATTCAATCAGTTTGCACGCACAAATCACCATTTCCTCCAACTGAAAGGGAGATTTTCGGATCTTTTCTGCTTGTTTTTCTCCTTGGAATGGCCAATGTCGGAGGAATGGGTGGAGCCTTCATTGCCTCACCCATTCTCATGACAATTTTTAATTTTGACCCGATTCCCGCCATCAGAATCACCTATTGTATGATATTCTGCGGAGCTATTGGAAATTTTATCACGGTTAGCAGAACTCGTCGCCCCAATTCTCAAAAACCAGCGATTGACTATGATGTCGCTATTCTTTGCATACCCGTTCTGGTGTCCGGAGCAAGTATCGGTGTCATTGCCAATTCTTTCCTTCCACCAGTTATTAGCTTATCTTTTCTTACTTTACTGTGCCTCCATGGCTTTTACAAGTTTTGGAAGAAAGCAATAGCGCAATACCGCCTCGAAAACACTCAAAAAGATATACAAAGGTCTTTACTTTCATCACCAGATGAGAAAGTCACAGATGATATTCGATCTTCTATTTCGACCACCACATCAACGATTGAAGATCAAGAAAAAGAAATCATTAATGCAGAGACAAAAGCACTGCATGCCAGTCTTGGGATACAATCCCTGAACGTTGAAAGTGCGCCGAAACCTCCGAATTATCCTCTTTTCCCTCTCAATAGATACTTACAAATAATAGTTCTGCTTCTTATTGTTGTTGCATTCTTGTTGCTGAGAGGAAGCAAGACTCTTCCCTCCATTATTGGCGTAGAATTTTGTGGAGGATCCTATTGGATGATCTACTTTCTGGCAATGGCAGTATGCTTCATTTTCAGCTTCTTCGCTCAATACAGACTCAAGAGAGAGAAGGAGGACCCTGCAGAGAGAAGCAAGGCTGAGACTCAAGAATTCGATGTGAGAAAGCACCCTCTGAGACTTTCGATGATTGCTTTTAGAGCTGGAATACTGGGCGGGTTCGCTGGAGTTGGAGGAGGACTGATCCTCAATCCAGTATTCCTTGATATGGGGATGGCGGGACCTGTTACGACAGCCACAACAAACTTTTTTGTGTTATTCACAGCCTTCATTTCAGTTGCTCAGACAGCAATCGGAGGTGCGCTCCCGCTTACTAATGGGGTATATTTTGGCTCTCTTTCGTTCGTTGGAGCTATGGTCATAGCGTCAGTTCTCAAATATATAGTGAAGAAATATAACCGGACGTCATTGGTGCTTTTTTTGCTCTGTTTTGTAACTTTAACAGGAGCGATTGTGGTTAGTGTTCACGCAGGTTATCGAATGATCACGGGTGAGGATTCCAAGATGATGAGTATGGGAAGTATATGTTAAAAAAGACAAAAGTTGAAAAGGCCTCAAGGCCATTGCGAATCGATACCACTCTCTTTTTAGAGGGTTCTACTTTAAGTATAGGTAATAGAATGATAAAACTAGTTTATAACGGTTAGAGCGCTTCCATACATCTTTGCAACTGTTTTAATTTTAACTTGCACACCTGTGATTATCACTGTACATATACAAAAGCTGCTTGTATTTGAAAAAGACTCAATGACGAGACAATCCACATTCATTCAATAAATTTGCCTGAATCGAGTAATAATGATCATTTCTTTAAGCAGAAAGAGACACCTGTTGGGATGATTATCCCTTTGGTAGAATTTTCCTCTACAAAGAACTTCTTGAGAGAAAAAAATCGCTCTTTCATGAGAATAGTAGACACCCTTTTCTCTCAAAGGAGCGAGGCAACTCTAGGCCATCCTATACACTTAGGAAGTACTTTTTTTGTTACATGGTTCTTTCTAAAATTCTATGTGGCCTATTCAGACTTCTAAAACATGGATTTACTGCTTATTGATGGCTACTCTGTGTGCAGGCACCATAGATGAGCTACATGAAGGTCAACTATCAAATTACAAGTCAATTTGAGAGGTTCATTTTGATTCTGTTAAATTCTCCTGAGTTCCGCCTTAATACAATAAATATTTTAAGCTTTTTTATCCAGCTATATCGCTAATAAAACGAGTCTTGAATCTCAACATTAAAAGTGTATCACTTGCACTCCTCTCTTCATTATGAGTTATTCCTACCTTGAACCCTTCTCTTGCAATTCAACCAGTGCTTGTCCTGCTTTGTACGAATGCATCCAATCAGTATGTATGCACAAATCGCCACTTCCGCCGACGGAAAGAGAGATTTGGGGATCAGTCTTGCTTGTCTTTCTCCTCGGCATGTGCAACGTCGGAGGAATGGGCGGATCTTTTCTCGCGTCACCGATTCTCATGATTATCTTTAACTTTGACACAATTCCAGCGATAAGAACCACCTATTGTATGTCGCTTTGTGGAGCTATTGGAAATTTTCTCACGAATATCAGAAGCAGAAAGCCTGGCTCTCGAAAACCCGCAATCGACTATGACGTTGCAGTCCTCTGCATACCTCTGTTGATATCAGGAGCGAGTATTGGTGTCATTGCCAATTCATTCCTCCCGCCGATTATTAGTTTATCTTTTCTCATTCTGCTGTGCCTTAATAGCTTTTTCAAGTGCTTGAGGAAAGCAATTGCACAGTACCGTTATGAGAATGCTGAGAAAAAAGCCATGAAAGTTGCCACTGCTATGGCCGCTGAAGGAGTTACAGCAAGCGATACTAATAATTCTTTCTCTATTGATACAGACATCATAGAGGAAGATCTCGGAAAGGACAATCTTGAGAACAACAGTAAACAGACGGAAATGGAGGCTCTGAATATCGAAAATGCACCTCAGCCTAATTATTCTCTCTTTCCACTCAAACGATACTTCGAGATCTTGATTTTGCTATGTATTGTTGTTGGATTCCTGCTACTGAGAGGAAGCAAGGCTTTTACGTCAGTTGTGGATGTGGAGTTCTGTGGAGGGCTTTATTGGATGATTTACGTCTTTGCCATGGCATCATGTTTCATTTTCAACTGTATCGCTCAATACAAACTCAAGAAAGAAAAACCGGATCCCACAATAAGACCACAAGATTTTGATGTGAGAAAGCGTCCTGTTAAGCTGTCGATTATCTCCTTTTTTGCTGGAATAATGGCCGGATTCGCAGGAACTGGAGGAGGACTCATCCTAAACCCAGTGTTTCTTGATTTGGGGATGACTGGGCCGGTTGCTGCAGCTACTTCAAATTTTTTTGTGCTATTTACAGCATTTATTTCAGTTTTCCAAACAGCAATCGGAGGCACACTTCCTCTTGATAATGGACTGTATTTCGGTTCGCTTTCTTTCTTTGGAGCTATGGTAATTGCATCAACGCTGAAATGCTTTGTGAAGAGATATAATCGGACCTCGTTGATTCTTTTCCTGCTCTGTGTCGTAACTATGTCAGGAGCGCTTGTAGTCGGCACTTACATAGGTTACCGGATGATGATTGATCCAGAATCCATGACGAATTTAGGAACTATATGCTAATAAAGATCTCTTTATACAGCAGAGAGCGAAATAAATATCGCTCATCTTTGTCGTTATATTTTGATTTTCATGATTACATTCATCTTCATGTAATTGAGAGAACTCAAATGAAATTCTGAATTCAATTTGTGAAGATTTTAGACATCCCGTAGCGATCCAAATCTGATCATAAAATATGGAAATCGTTTAAACAATTTCATTATCAATGAGGGAGTTGCAATGAGATAATGTTATATTTCTAAAAAGAAGGAGAAGAAGGGAAAAAAAGAAAACGCAAACGTGCAGTTGGGTTCTACAGGTATTCAGAGAAAAGGACAACGCTCGACTTCGGGTTCTTTTATGATAAAAATAATGATTAGGTTTGTTAGGGTGAGAGATGAGTTATGTTTAATCCGAAATTTCTAGGTATGGAAATGGCTGGTTCTGCTGCTGCAGCCATCTCTGATTGTTTGTGCTATTTACAGCTCTTATTAAACACCACTCGAAATTGCTTTCGTTATTAATGAGTTCATTTTCGGTTTGCTCTCTTTCTTTAGAGCTATGGTAATAGCACTAGTTCTCTTTTTGGGCTTTGTTTCAGCTACCAATAAGGACGTGCATCAACTAGACTTGAGCAATGGCGTTCTAGTTCAGAGAGCTATGGATAAATCAGACTACCTTCTGATATGCTCTCACTCTCATGTGTTGCCTTTCATTGTTCACTTTTTAATTTAATGAATGGAGAAATTTTCAGTTATATGTATTTTCTTGGTTAATTTTGCCTAATTTAATATCTATTTGGTTTCGTTGATTAGTTCATAGCTGTATTTGGCTTATACAATAACTAACAATTAACAAGTTGAGTAGTACCATTCTCTGAGTTCGTTGTAGACCAGCATATGAGGAGTTTCTTCTATATAAATAACGAAGAACGACGTAATTTTGGAATTGGAAATATAGCATTATAAAAACAAATTAGCTATTTAATATGAAGTCTACAGAATTTCAGAGTTAAAATATCGTTCTTTATGTCAAGCAGCATCAATATTTCATTTCGATCACTTTTTTCGAAAAGGAAAACCCCTTTACTCACCAAAGAATTTCATTTAATAAAACAAATCAAATTCAAATGCTGAAAATTAATCTCAATGACACCATAAATTTTCCCAAATGAACAAGATCAGTACTGGCAGACAGGCATTCAAATTATTCCATATGAGCAGATAGATGACCAAGTCCTCATTAATCTCTGCTTAAGCCATCTCTTTAATTATCCAATTAAAGACTAACTCGATTTGTTCCATATTAATTTTGTTATTTTATGCAGTACAATGTGTGTGGGGTTGACTCGCTTATTTCAAATATTTTAATTTTAATGATCACTCTTTCTATTTTGATATGGTTCTCTGATAGATTTAAACTAACCTCGGCAAACTCTCGCAATATCGATCTCTTAAACCTCAAATTTCTTTCTCATTAGTTCAATAAAAGCGATAGTGAACAGATGAGATGGTCTTTATGCATTACATTTTTTCAAATATGTGAAACGCAGAGGAGGAAAACAAAGAAATATATATAGAGAGAGGGAGGGAGATCATTATACTTTTATCTCAATAATATATTTTTGCTTTAGGCCATCTTGCTTTTAACGCACACGCTCCTGGGTCACCTGATATATATCCATTCCTCAAACGCTTTAACAAATTCTCAAGGAGCATATTGATTAAAATATGGAATTTACACTGACACATTTGCTTCTCAATCGATACTCTAATAGAAGACTATTATATGTTTGAAAATTTATTTGGAGTTCTAATCAGTAATAACATTATGCTCCAGTATTTCAGAGATCCAAATAGAATTAAGCAATTGAAATCACATTCATTGAATGGAATTTAGAAGAAGACTGCTATTGCATCACTTCGTTTAATTATGCCTCACTCCTTTAGCGAATCAATCTCTTGCGACCTGAACAATTCCTGTCCTATACTGTATGAATGTATCGGATCGATATGCACACATAAATCACCATATCCGCCATCTGCCAGAGAAATTATCGGATCTATACTGCTAATTATCTTCCTTGGTATGGCTAATGTTGGAGGGCTCGGAGGATCATTTATTGCTTCACCAGTGCTCATGACAATTTTCAATTTCGACCCGATTGTTTCGATAAGAATTACCTATTGCACTGTACTTAGTGGTGCTATTGGCAATTTTCTTATCAATAGCTGCACTCGGAGACCTAATTCCCGGAGACCAGCCATCGACTATGATGCAGCAATGCTTTGCATACCACTTTTAGTCTCAGGATCGAGTATCGGGGTCATTGCTAACAATTTCCTTCCTCCGCTTGTTAGTTTAATCGCGCTGATTCTACTTTGCCTCCTAGCATTATGTAAATGTTGGGATAAAGCGATCTCTGAATACCGAAAAGAAAATTTCCTCAAAAACAAAACTAAAATTCTCGCTTTAATGGGAATCGTTTCCAATACGCTGCAGAAAGAAACTCCATCTGATGGATATAAAATTGATTTACCTTCAGAAGAAACTTCATCGAATGACAGCGAGGATAAATCAAAAAAATATCCTCTCTTTCCTTTCAGAAGATATGTTCAGTTCCTGCTTTTGCTTCTCATAGTAGTAGTACTCCTGCTGCTTAGAGGAAGCAAGAGTGTTAAATCCATTGCTCGCGTGGAATACTGTGGAGGGTACTATTGGATGATATATGTATTTACGATAGCCGTGTGTTTTATTTTCGGATGTATCGCACTTTTTATCCTCAAGAAAGAAAAGAAACTTTCTACCAAGGCTAATAGACCAGAGGCGTCTAGCTCAAAATCAAAGGAATTTGACGTGGGAAAGCATCCCATTTGGCTTTTAATTGTGGCCTTTATCTCTGGGATAATCGCTGGTATTTCAGGAGTTGGAGGAGGGCTCATTTTAAATCCGGTTTTTCTGAGCAGTGGCATGTCTGCCACTGTCGCCACGGCAACTTCGGGCTTTTTGATATTGTTTACATCGTTTATCTCAGTTTTTCAGACAGCTATCGCAGGGGCACTTCCTCTTGTTAATTCACTGTACTTCAGCGCGCTCTCCTTCATAGGAGCATTGGTAATAGCCACAATTTTAAGATTCTTAATGAAAAAATATAAGAGAGCTTCACTGCTTCTCTTTGTCCTCAGTTTTGTCACGTTTGTTGGGGCAATTGCTGTAAGCGCTAACACTATCTATCGATTGGTTACAAATAAAAGCGCAATGGTGGCATTGGGAAAGATATGCCAGTAGCAATGCCTAGTTAATGTGCCTATGCTATTCAATAAACCTTTTTCATTTTAATCTAAAGAATGTGCTATCACTGTTGATGAGACTTAATTCGGTGGGAACACATCTTTTTCCTTGAGAAGAAAGGAGCTGCGAAAAGATATAAATTATGATTCATTTGCATTTGGCTTTTGAAAAACACGTTCCATTTACAACCCACCTGTAATCTATTGTTGGTTTTACATATTTTTGTTCGTGTTTCATAGTCTCGAGACTTAATTTTTAACGATTCTAATGTTTATCAACTCTTGCACTCTCTCCTCAGTCTTTGGTGGACTCAAGAGCTGAACTTAACTAAACAGCGATTTCCACAAACTGCTTGAGAAGTTTTCAAAATTTAATTTCTCATGTGCTCAACTCCAAAGAGATCTATCTACACATTTTATGTGGATTTCAGAAAGCTGATATCGTAGCTCTATTTCAGCAATCGCTTTCATGGAGAACATGGAGGAGTTGCATCTGGACTTCAACGAGAGAATTGATGCAGGGGTTTCTCTGCTTGCGAATACAAATAATCGTAGAAATCTCAAGAGAAACTTTTCTTATCATGCAAATTATGCAAATGGATTATTGATTATGAAAAAACTTCTGGCCAAGATCAAAGCTTGGAAAATTGGAAGTCGTTGATCGAAGAGGAAACCAGATAACAAAGGATAAGACCGTCATGTGCTTTGTCGAATCTGGCCAGTGGGAAAATTTCAAAACTCTGTCCTGGGTTTTGGATTGTCATCTAAAAGATGTGATGCATTGTAAAGTTCATATAGATTTCTCGAATTGTCTATAACGGTATATCCATGCTTTCCTTGGAAGATGAAGAAATGATTGTAGGGTATGAATGCATTTAAATTTATAAAAAATTTTTTCACAATGCTGAGACATTCCCTCAATCATACGTTTAAGATTTGTGATTATCACTTTCAGAAAGCTTTCAAAACAGTGCGGCATACTGTTCAAATTAAAAGAGCATTTTCCAGACGTTGATTTTCTTTGACTATTAATTTCTAATAAAATCACATCACTTACCAAAAAAGAATTTGAAAAAATAGGACTTAGTTGAATCTAAAAAATGGTTAGCGTTTTCCTTTTCACTTTTTCTCAACTTTGGCCTTGAATAAAACGATAAATAACAATACGGGTCTCCTTAAATAATTGTGTCTGGGGTCTATATACATATTTTACTTCGAGGCTATAGTTATTTATGAATGTATCGTCTTTTCTCCACAACTCATTTAAGTTTCAACATCTTTTGAAGCTGTCAGCTATCTGTATCGAACAACTGTTTTGTGAGCGTTTCGAAAAGATGACCTATTTTAAATTGATCTAAATAAATTACTCTAAGAGTAATAAAACCCTATTGCTATATTTTTAGGTGTTCGTAAAAACATTCATAAAATACAGTTCAAGCAAGTAGAATTCACGAGGAATCATCCTCAGTTCGTCGATCAGTTGCTAAATTAGATTATAGCCGTAGCATTACCTCAAAATGCTTTGGACAAGCTCAAAAAATAAAATTTCCTCTTTACTCGAAGGAATTAGCTGAGCAGACTAATAGCGACATATGGTAAATCGATTGCTCGTTTAGGTTGTCTCTGCTATTTTGGTTTTAAATAAGCCATCAAGGGAGGTATGCGTTAAATTATTTATTCGAGACACCCGAATTAACTTTCATAAAATCAAACGTTTTACTTTTGAAACCAAATAAAAGCTCGCACCCAAATGAAAATATTATGTTGGTGTTTTGTTATGTATTACGCTTTGTACCCCATATCGGACTGAAAAGTATCTATTACGCTAAATTCAAGAATCACAATTGATTGCCCTAAGTATATGAAGGCCTATGCCCAGATACGACAGTATTTTTGCATATCCTCAACAACAATCATACGTGATAGTAGCTATCATAATTATCAGCAATAATAATGAAGAATCGTTTAGCAGGCAAAATTAAAAGACTATTGCTTCCTTACTTTTGAATTTAAGGATTTCAATTTACAATAGTTCGATTCCGCACATAGACTTCGATTCCAGAATAACGAATCATCGATCGATCAGTGTATTTTTAACTGGCTATCCTATTGCCTTTAACTAATCCCTAGAATATTCCAAAAATCGGCTATACTGATGTCACTACTTCAAAAGAAAAGTTTACAAATCTCGTCAATTTCTCAAAATTTCCAGCATCACACAAGCCAGCAAGAATTGGCATGATTATTAGCGTGCTTCAAGCACTTTAATAATTTCTTGAGAAGCACTCAGAACAAAAAAAAAAATTGGATTTGTACTGAATTTGAAATTGGCCAGTAATCACCCGTCTGCGGAGGTATTTTTAGCGATCAAAATTCAGCGATTAAAACCTTTTTCTTGATCGGAATTTAGAAAACAGCTCTTTCGCCACTTCATTCGAGTATGCCAAGCTCCTTTATCGAATCAAGTTTTTGCGATCCGGATAATCTCTGTCCTATACTGTACGAATGCATTGAGTCGATGTGCACACATAAATCGCCATTTCCGACATCGGCGAGGGAAATTATTGGGTCTATCTTGCTAATTATCGCTCTTGGCATGTCCACTGCCGGAGGAATGGCCGGATCATTCATTGCATCACCAATTCTCATTACGATTTTCAATTTTGAAACAATTCCTTCCATCCGAATCACCTATTGCACTTTACTTGGCGGCTCGATAGGTGGTTTTCTCATGAACGTCTGCAACCGCAGGCATGAATCCCGGAAACCAGTCATCGACTATGATGCAGTATTGCTTAGCATGCCTCTTTTAATACCAGGAGCAAGTGTTGGCGTTATCGCTAACCATTTCCTTCCTCCAATTGTTAATTTAATCACGCTAATACTACTTGGCTTTTTCGCACTATATCGATGCTGGACAAGAGGGATCTCTGAATACCGAAAAGAAAACTTCGAAAAACGCAAAGCTAAAATTCTCGCCGTAATGGGAATCGCTTCCAATATTATACAGAAAGAAACCCCATCTGGTGGATATAAAATAGATTTCCCTGCAGAAGAAGCTTCAACTCGTGATAGTAATGCCAGCGAAGAAAAACCTCCAAAATACCCACTTATTCCTCTCAGAAGATATGTTCAATTCTTCCTGCTGCTTCTGATAGTGGTGATACTCCTCCTGCTCAGAGGAGGCAAGGGTATTCATTCTTTTGCTAATGTGGAATACTGTGGAGGGTACTATTGGATGATTTATGCTTTTGTGATCGCTGCGTGTTTTGTTTATAAATTCATCGCAGTATTAATCATCAGGTATGAACATAAACGTGCTGCAAAGAGTAATCACCCGGATATTGAAACAGAAGATCATCACATTTGGTGCTCAATTATGGCTGTAATCGCTGGAATAGCCACTGGGCTTTCTGGAACAGGAGCAAGCCTAATTTTAAATCCGCTTTTTCTGAGGCATGGCATGCCTACGAAGGTGGCTACCGCCACTTCGGGTTTTTTGATTTTGAGTATGTCGTCTGTCGCAGTTTTTCAGACAGCGATCGCGGGCGACCTTCTTCTTCCTGTGTCGCTGTATTTTGGTGTGCTAGCCTTCATAGGAGCGGTGGTCGTCAGCACAATTATAAGGTGTTTCATGAAAAAATATAAGAGAACCTCATTGCTTTTGTTTGTTCTCACTTTCGTGGCGCTTGTCGGAGCTATCGCTATCACCACAAGCACCATCTATCGATTGGCTACAAATAGGAGCGCATTGGTGGAAACAGGAGATGTTTGCCACTAGCAATGCCAGGCCAATATTTTAGATTGTAACTTTTTATGGATAAGCTAGTTTAATTTTTTTATAGAGAATACGCCATCATTCTCTACGGATAGGATTTTAATTCGGTGTGTTTAAATATATCTTCTTTTTGCAATTGTTACTGTTATAAGTTCAAATTATATATCAGTATTGCCAGTTATTCGGTTTAAATTGCTGAATCTGCCTCAGAGACTCTTTCCTATATTCATTAAGAGAGGCTATATAGTACAGCAATTCGACTAGACTGCCTTCAGTCTGGTGTGAATTGGCCATGAAAAGATTCCCAAAAAAGACTAAATATCCAATTCTGACAGGGAATTCCCTTGCAGAAACATCAAATTTTTCAAGACTTGACTGAAAATAAATTTCGAAAAACTATCGAATTTAATTTCTTCGGTCTACATTTATTTTAAGGCAGCTGACTGACTCACCGGATATTCATTATAAACATTTCGGATAGCAAGATGACTTTCTCGGAAATGTTTCTAAAACAGGTTATACTCGTACAACCTCATGAATGCTGGCTTGATATGGCTTTAAAATTCGATGAGAAAACCTGTCAATGGAGTTGGACTCTTCGAAATATTTGAGTAGTATGAAAGAGAAGGCCTGAATATTTCAAAAATCAAAGTGAAGTGAGAATTTACTTTCATAAATTTTCTCAGGAACGCTTTCTATTCACATACCGAAGGCCTATTATACCAATAAAGAGTAATTTTCATTCTATTTGTTAATAATTCAGGGCACTTTGAATAGATCGAAAGAATTTAAATCTTGGTTTCTGGAAATTTACTGGCGCCGAAATGGAGTTTGTGTGCAAATTCAATACTGGAGAGCTTCCCAAGAGAAAAAAAATAGTTGGTTGAGGTCCGCTGTATCCGGGCAAAACCTTGAGCATCTTCACTCGTAGGTGCGGAAAATAGAAACCCATTTCTGATTTAAGAGTTGTCCTAATTCCGCCGAAGCTTCATTAACGTTAGTCAGTAAAGAAAATAGTCCATTCAGTTCATATACCCGAAAAAACAAGTAGTTTAGAATCAATTTTTCAAGAGAACTTTTGAAAACAAAGAGATCAGAACTCCATGAGTCAGCTTTCCTCCGTTTTTCTAGAGGCTAGTTATTGCGACCTTAGCAATCCTTGCCCTGTATTGTATGAATGTATCCAGTCTATGTGCACTCATAAGTCGCCGTTCCCTCCGACGGTGAGAGAGGTTTTCGGATCTCTCTTGCTTGTTCTGTTACTAGGCATGTGCAATGTTGGAGGGATGGGCGGGTCTTTCATTGCATCTCCTATACTCATGATGATCTTTAATTTCGATACCATCCCCGCGATCAGGATTACTTATTGTATGTCTCTTAGCGGAGCGATTGGTGTCTTTATAACTAATTGCCGAAATCGAGCACCAAACTCTCGGAAACCCTTGATTGACTACGACACCGCCTTGCTTTGCATACCTGTAATGGTCGCAGGAGCGAGCATCGGCACCATAGCGAACTCTTTCCTACCACCAATCGCCTGCTTAAGTGTGTTAGTGCTGCTCTGCCTTATAGCACTCGTTAAGTGTTGGAAGAAAGCCATTACGCAGTATCGCCAAGAGAATTACCAACGGAGCATCCAGAAAGTCCTCTTCCTGTTAGGAATCATCACCAACACGCTTCGGAGAATCACTCCAACCGGCGAAGACACTAAAATCGAAGTAAAGATAAAAGAAGTTCCTTTAATCGAGAATGAAAGCAAGCCTCGAGGACCTCCTCTTTTCCCATTCAGAAGATACTTGCAATTCCTGCTGCTACTACTTATCGTGATCATATTCTTGATTCTCAGGGGAAGTAAGTCTTTCCGCTCCGTTATTCAAGTGAAATACTGCGGAGGGTTTTATTGGATGATCTACGCCTTTACGATTGTTTCATGTTTCATTTTCAGTTTCTTCGCTCAATGCTTAGTGAGGAAGAAAGCAAAAGGCGATTCTGCCACGACAGTCAGTTCAGAATCATCTAGCGCAGCAGAAAAATTATTCGATGTGAAGAAATGCGCTTTTAGGCTGTCAGTGGTGGCGTTTGTATCCGGAGTAGTGGCTGGATTTGCAGGAGTTGGAGGAGGAACTATTTTAAATCCATTATTTCTTGATATGGGTATGAGTGGACCAGTTGCGGCAGCAACCTCGAGTTTTTTGGTCCTATTTACTTCTTTTATTTCGGTTTTTCAGACCGCATTATCGGGAGGTCTCTCCCTTGTAAGTGCACTGTATTTCGGTGCTCTTTCATTCTTAGGAGCTTTGGTAATAGCCACGGTTCTTAAGTGTATTGTGAAAAAATGCAAACGTAATTCGTTGATTCTCTTCGTTCTATGTTTTGTAACTTGTATGGGAGCTGTTGCAGTCAGTACTTATATAATTTATCGAATGATTACGAATAAAAGTGCAATGGTGGGCTTGGGAAAGCTTTGCCAGTAGCGACATCCAGTAGATAATGAGATAAAGTCTACGGCTTGTCGACGTTCTTTTATACGCTTTCAATCAGAATAGGTTAATGCTACTCAATGTGACTTAAAATGTATGCTATATAGTGTAAATGCTGCATCATTTTCTATTAAATTGCTATAGGTTCTCATCTATATCAATACTTTCATTTAATTGCATTAATTCACATATTTGACTTTGCTTTTATCATTGATCGTATGTTCATATATATAATTGCGTGTGGGACTTTGTTGTGACCTATTTCAATTGAACTTTATAAGCTACTTGAAAATTTGTTTATTTGAAAACAAAGCTAGCTGATAAACTTAAAATTTGAAATAACTGGATGTTCTAAATCGATTATCAGTAATAAATCCAAATTTAGAGATTCTGCACTGCCAATGAGAGTCGTGTAAAGAAAGAGATCATTCATAATCTGCAGTTAGTTAGGAGTAGAATTTACATATTATCAATCTGCAATGTGCGTGGTGAGAAGTAAAATTTGTTATAATAGACTTTGAGTGGCAGGTAGGTATCACAATGGATCCTTTCTCCTTCATATTTAGATGAGAGAAACTCTCACGATAGTTTTATTTGTAGGGAGATTGAGGAATCCAGGCAGGGAAACTGTCGGTGTTTTATGATAGATATTTCCAAGGTCACTCTGGGGTGCTTATTATCGATCATATCAGGGTCATCTCTTGCAATTTATTGAAAATAGAGAATTTACACAAACTTTATTACAAAAGTTCGAAAAAGATGAGGGCTTGGTTCCAAAACAAAACCCCCTGAGAAAAAAAATTCAGGCGACTTGACCTAATAAAACTTTACTGACTTCCCTCCTGATACAAAAAGGTTCTTAAAAATTAGATTTTTTTTTTTATTTTAATGGAACTTCTTTCTATTTGCGTTTGCTGCTTAATATCTCTTATTTATCAGCTTAAAATTGCATTGCATACTACATCTTAGAAAGAAAAGAATGTAAATGAACAAAAGAAAATTTATGAATGAAACTTGGTCAGTCCTTAAGTAAAACTGATTAATCAGGCCATTAACCCTCCCTTCCATGAGAATTTTAGTAATTTACAACATAATTACGGTTTATACGATATAATTCTTGAATTTATTGTAGTTATGAAGGATTGAGATAGCATGTAGCTGAATTATGTCGAGTGCTTATTATTTAAATCACTGGCTGCATAAAAAGTATTTTGTTTGCTGAGGGATGCTTTGTATGTTCCAATTACCATAGGAACTACTGAATATTTCGGAAAATGTTTTGATTTGTTAGCCTAATGAATATTGAGGAGAGACCGAGAAATCTGAAGTAGCCCGACACTGAGGTGATAGTGGAGGGTTATGATAAAGAGAATCTCTCGACAGATTAGACTTTCTAGATTGGAATCAGGACATTAGATAACCCTGGAGGAAAAATAAATCAATAAACTCAAACAATATTTCATTCAACCCATTCGCAAAGCATTTCAATATGATATTCTTGGTTTCACAAACGTAAAGGTAGTTGCTGTGCTGCGTACATGTAGCATATAGAATTATTTAAGAGAGAAAGCTTCCTCAAAAGTAATAGCAATAAGCTTATCTACAATTATCAAATAAGTAAGCTTCGAAAACTGATTCTGACATCGAGAAGATTCTTTAGTTGAAATTTTTATTTCAATTGATTTATTCGATATAGAATCAAACGTATCTTTTCTTCGAAAAAGAATGAAGCAAACATTCATCAGAATATCTTAATCAATAACAATAACACCCCGCAACTTCATTCGATTATGTACCATTCCTTTACCGAAGCTAGATCCTGCAACCAGACCTCCGATTGCCCTGCATTCTATACGTGCATTCAGTTATTATGCGAACATAAGACTACACTATTCCCACCGACGGCAAGGGAGATACTTGGATCTATCATGCTCGTCATCCTCCTCGGATACTCCCACGTCGGAGGACTAGGAGGGTCATTTATTGCATCACCATCACTTATGACAATTTTCAATTTCGATCCATTTCCTGCAATGAGAATCACCTATTGCACTGTTTTGGGAGGAGCAATTGGCAATTTCATCTGTAATGGTTGGCGTCGAAGACCCAATTCCCGTAAGCCAGCCATCGATTACGATGCTGCATTGCTTTGTGTCCCTCTATTAGTCTCAGGATCGAGTATTGGTGTCATTGTTAATTCTACTCTTCCACAAATTTTCAGTGTAGCTGTACTGGGGATGCTGTGCCTTCTCGCACTTTACAAAACCTGGCAAAATGCAATTTCAGAATACAGAAATGAAAACTTCAGAAAGAACATACAACAATTTCTCTTTTTGTTGGGAATCGTCACAAGTCCGCTCACAAAAGTCAACCCATCCGACAAAGCAAAAATTGATGAAAAATTAAAGGAAATTAAGCAGAAAGACCCGAAAAAGATGAAAAACCATCCGCTCTTCCCACTCAGAAGATACCTACAAATGCTGGGGCTCCTTCTCGTCGTAGTTATCCTCTTGCTGCTGAGAGGAGGTAAAGCCTTCCATTCAATTGCTCGCGTCCCCTACTGTGGATGGATTTATTGGACTATATATGCTCTCACAATGATATTTTGCTTTGTTTTCGGTCTCGTCGTGCTGTTGGAACTAAAGAGAAACTCAAAAAAATCCAAAAAACCCAGCACAGAGAGCTGTAGTAATAAAGAAACCTCAGATTTAAAAACCCATGAGAACAACACCAACGAGGATAAAACAAAAGAAAGCGAAGCAAGCAAGGCCACCAAAGAGGAAATCAATTACAAAACAGAAGATGATAGAAAGAAGGAAGCTGAAATGAAAAAAGATAAACATCAGGAAAGTAGCATAAGAAGACACTGCTGCCAAGTGCATCCCGGATATTGCCGCACGAAAATTGCGATTGTGTCTTTTTTCTCTGGAGTTATTGCTGGAGTGAGTGGAGTCGGAGGAGGACTGATCTTAAATCCACTATTTCTTGATATGGGTGTGGATAAACTCGTCGCTTCGTCAACATCGAATTTTCTGGTGTTTTTCACGTCCTTTATTGGAGTCTTTCAATCAGGAATTGCAGGAGATCTTCCGCCTTTTCATTCAGTGTATTTCGGCGCACTTTCCCTGGTAGGCGCTGTGGTGATAGAGATAGTTCACCACTATTTTGTGAAAAAATATAAACGGCATTCGTACCTTCTATTTTCCTCTGCTTTGTGGCGCTAGCTGCAGCGTTAACTGTGGTTGGCTACATTATATCTCGGACAATCACGAACACGCATTCAATGGTCAAGATCGGAAGCCTGTGCTGAAAATAATAGCTTGCAATCGTGCAGAAAAAAACAAACAGTCTGTCGTTTTCGTAATTCTGTACAGAATAAACCTTGTTTTTTTAAGTCTTTAAGTAGTTTGGAAAGTTATTTGATCTTGCTGTTTATATCTATCTATAACTCATTTCAAGAAATTAGATTAGGAGCTTGATATTAGCATTTTAATTCTATGATTATGTAAATAGTTGGTCAGGTGGAAATGCGACTCTATATTTACGTGTCGTAGGTTATATAACACACATCCACGAAAAAAGTACTGAATAATATTCGCTGTTTCAAAGCAAATACACAAACTTAACACACTTCTTTGTTGATTTTGGTTCATCCGCTCATCGAAGCGAAAAATTCTCCCCCAAAAACGCTATTGAGACGATTTCATGAGGAAAAAAAAGCAATGTCACTAGGAACAACTCATTTCAAGCTTTGTATTGGACAAAGCAAGGTGAATAGAAGAGATGTTATCCGAAATAGTCGGAATCACGGGGCCCCAAGCAGTGGTCAGACATTGTTCATGAAGAACTCGCAAAATTACTTATACAGGAAGGATTCCGCGCTCCATCCCACATTCAATCGCTTTGCATACTCACGATCAAAGCCAAACACCATATCGTTCTCCTTGCGCAATCTCAAAATGGTTCGGGCAAAACTCTAGCTCTGTTGCTCTCAGCTTTAATGAGAGTTGACCTAAGCGAGCCTTTGGAAGTAGGAAAGAACGGGTTCCAGCCACAGGCACTCGTGCTCACTCGCGGCAAAGAGCTCTGCACTCAAACCCACATGATCGCAAAAAGATTTGAGAGTGCTTTCCCAGGAATCCAGATCAGTGTTGGTGACCCAGCAAACCTCACCAATGCTCATGTTCTTTTTTGCACGCCAGGGAATCTGCTTACGCTTATCAGCAAGAGGCAACTCGATCTCTCAAAGTTGAAACTCTTTGCGATTGACGAGGCTGATTACGTAATGACGAACGAGATGGGCAATAACGCCGTTCTCGCAGTTGCCAAGACAATGACGAACAAGGAGCAGCAGTTTCTGTTCTTTTCAGCAACTTATGAGGCAAAGGCACTGGAGACTATCAAGCTGATCAAAAAAATCTGACCAAAACTTTATAGAGTTCCTCTTTCTTCCTGAAAAACTGACCCTAGATGGAATATTACAACTGCATACAGTCTGCTCTAATAAGATAATAAGATGGAGTATATCGAAACTCTCATCTCTGGTCTGGAAGCGGAGACCCAAACCATCATTTTTGCTAATACAAGGCTCGACGCTGAGAAACTTCTTCAGTATTTGTTGCAAAAGGATCATAAACCAGCACTTCTAATGGGAGGAGACATGCCCTTGAATGAAAGAGACCTGATTTTCAGCAAGTTCAAAAAAGGAGAAATTCAAATCCTGATCACGACAAACTTGCTGGCCACAATGGCCAGAGGAGTAGATAACAGAAACGTGGGATTTGTTATCAATCTGGACATGCCTATAGTTTTTGGATCCAAGCCGAAGGAGGTCGATGTTGATATGTATCTGCACAGAATCGGAAGAACGGGCAGATTCGCTGATGTGGGTGTTGCTCTTAACCTTTTATCACGACCTGAGGAAAAGCTGTTTATTGAAAAGCTTGAGAAGCACTACAAGAGCAAGATCCCTGAATTGAAAGACCTGAAGCAGTTGAACGAACTTCTGGCCGAGGCCAAGGAACAAAACAGCATCAAAAGAAAGACCAATCAAGAAAGTGCATAAATCATCGAGTCCTTATTTTATTATTGCTTTGCATCATATACATTAATACTGTAAAAATATATAATAGAAATTGTATTGCATAACTGGCAACTATTAGTGCCTCCCAGAGACAAATTAAATATCCTATCATTTCTCTGCATTATGATACATGAACTCATATTTGAAATCAAGAAAAATGGTGTTTAATTTGAAAAAAACTCCAAAATTTACTTTATTCATCTGATCAACCTTCCGAACATTATTTTAAGTTGTCAAAGTTATTTAGTACTCACCAGAAAAAGAAGAATTCGTAACTAGTAATGGACTTTATAGAGTCTGGAAAAGTAAAGCACAATCGTTTCCTTTCTAACCGCATCTAGGAGGAGCCATCTACGCCTTCGTTACTCTTGGACCAACCGTCCTCATCATTATTGGTCTTAAACCGTAATTTTTTTTTTGGTGGCAAATTATCATATTCAAACTTTACATATAGCAACCGAAAGTGTCAACTCCAGAAGACTAGATAAATATCTAGCTGGCTACATAGACTCAAGGGATTTGAGCTCTGTTGGCTCTGATAAAAGCAATGACCTCGGAGTTGTTGAATATGTAAAAAAAAAACCATTATTTTTATGGCTAATTGGCCATGAATAGTTGATTTACCCACTGCGGATGATCCAGCATAAATTCTCGGCAGGGTCTATCAAAGGAAGTGTAATTACTCTTCTGAACGCGATGATCGGAGCTGGTGCGTTATTCATTCATTATCGATACTTAATCGCTTTCTTTAATTGGTAGGTATCTTAGCCCTTCCGGATGCTATGGCTCGATCAGGAATCGTGTGGGGTACCTTTCAGCTTGCTTTCTGTGCATGGCTTGGATACTATACGAATATGATGCTGGTATCAGATCGTAATTAGATTGGATTAATGACACCATTGATATAGGTCAGAACATCAAAGCGTACTGGCAAATCCTCTTATCTAGGCCTAATGGGATTTCTGTATGGAAAGAAAGCTGAGTTCATCACCAGAGTTCTCTATTTTTTTGCACTCTGGTCAACTAATGTGGTTTGCATGATATTAGTGAGTCCATCGATTCCTCTTTGTGCTCTAACGATTTACTAGTCAAATAACCTGCTTGGGAAAATGATGCAAGGGTTTTTTGGTTCTTCTGTTCCTAGTTGGCTGAGTAACATATTCTTCATTAATCTCATTGGTCTTACATTTACCTCATGAAACAGCCGATCCTTCTGGATTGTTTTGGCCTCCTATATTCACAGTAACGATCTGATCCATTGGGAAATTTAACTTTAATTACCACTAATAGACGCTCATTATATTTCCTTTTTCGCTCCCGAAAGAAGTCGCAGCCCTGCGTTACCTGTACCTGATAGGTCTTCTTTTCATCATATATCTGACGGTCGCTATCACTGTAGAAGCCTTTTTGCCCTCAGTTTCTCCATTTGCAGAAAATATCAAAATTATCTTCAAGCCATCAAATCTTGTTAAACTGGAGGGGACGGTAATCATGCTTCCAATTGCTGTTTACAATTTCGTATGCCAAGTCAACACTCTCTACGTCTTTAACGTAAACGCGTAAACTTTTCCGCTCGGGCTCAATTTCTTTGCTGCTAGGAACTCCAAAGACCCTCAGAAAGAAGAATGAAAAAGGTATTAGGTCGATCAATGGGACTCCTTTTCCTTTTGTACGCTTTAATTGCGATCTTTGGGTACATTACATTCGCAGACCGAATTCCGGAGCTTGCGGAACAAGGAAACATACTTATGAACAACTACCAGAATCATATCGCTATTGCTATTGTAAGATATTTCTTAAACAATTGCTTATAATCTGTTATTTTAGGCGAACATCTTGGTTAATCTTCAGAACATTATGTCACTGCCTCTGGTCACCATGCCTTGCAAAGATAGTTTTAGTGAGATTATCTTTGGTGTCAGGCCTGATGATTATAAAGAATCTAAAGTTATGCATGTTCTGCTCGTTGCAAGTAACTAACTAACTCTAAATGACCATGACCTCATCAATAACGCCAACTAGTCGTTGTTTATAGTCAGATGGCGGTTGCTATGTTTATTCCTACTATTACTACCTTGGTAACTTGGCTGGGATCGTCCATCACTCCTGTGGTATTTTACTGCGGAAAAGTAAAAATGCTTAATCATTTCTCATTAGATGACGTATATTCTACCTGGAGCGCTCTACCTCAAGACTATCAAGGCAAAAAATACTACGGAAAGGATAGGGACAATCGCGTTCTTGATTTTAGCCTCTGGTTTCATCGTGCTTCAAAATGTGTTGTTGATCCTAAAATGATCTTAAATCTTTCGTTTAAACTCTATTTAATATGAGTTGCATGATACAAACTCTTGAATTAATAAACTTCTTGTACGTATTAAAATTTTTTAAGCACGATATCCATCGAGCCGTATGACAGTATCCTTTGAATTCTGAACAACGATAGTTACCGGGGTTCTTTTTAGACTGAAGCGCATAAAATAGATCCTTTGGGTTCGGAAGAAGATAGTAAATTTGATTTTTTTTTTTGAAGAGTCAAATCTGTGTCAAGATTCAACAGGCAAAGACAAACTTGATACAGAAACGCCTCTGATAGACCCGGCACAATCAGGAAGCTCTACTAGTGAGGATGATAATTGCTGGGACTATGTAAGACGAGGAAGAAGGCCATGTTAACAGATTTTGTGGCCAAATTTTAGTTATTCTACCCGTTCAGACTCATTCAAAGAAAATTCGCAAGTGGTTCGATAAAAGGAAGCGTAATCTCACTGCTCAATGCGTTGATTGGTGCTGGTAATTTTGCTTTGTGCTCTACATGAAGATTTTACTAATGTGCCTCATCTCGGTGTAGGTTTCTTGGCTCTGCCAAATGTTATGGCTCAATCAGGAATAATATGGGGATCTATACAACTGGTGCTTTGTGCCTTGTTGGGATACTACACAAATTTTCTATTGGTAAATAGACTGTTATTCAGGCCTAGACACGAAACTATGCTTTTTAGATTAAAGCTGGAGAGCAGACCAAGAAATACTCGTTTATATCTCTCGCCAAGGTGTTGTATGGTCCACGAACGGAACTTGCTGTCAAAATTATTTTCTTTATAAATTTGGTCACGTCGAATTCCGTCAACATGATTCTGGTCCTTCTTCTAAGTTTACTAATGACTCAATTTGTCAACAGATCAATAATCTCTTTGGAAAGACTGTCCAAGCGTTTTTTGGAAGCTCAGCACCAGAGTGGCTTTGTAACGCCTAAAATCTTCCTAATCGACCTGAATCTTTTTCTCTTTTTTTTTTCACAGCCAATACTTCCGGCTATTTCTGGCTGCCAGTCGTTACGGTAACTATTTTACTTCTGTGTTTCAACTCGACACGATTATTTCCTAGGTTTTCATACTGTTCCCTCTATCGATCCCAAAAGAAACAGCAGCACTGCGCTATGTCTATCTGTTGGGATTCGTTCTCGTTCTTTACGTTCTGTTCGTCCTGATTTACGAAGCCTTCCTCCCAAGCATAGATAACTTCTCCAGCAACCTTAAACTGGTATTCCAGCCCGACCACCTCTTTAAAATTGACGGCACTCCAACGTTCCTTCCTGCCGCAGTTTTCAGTTTTGTTTGTCAATACAACACGCTCTACATCTACAATGTAGCTATTTGAAAATAGTGATTTCCTCTGATTTTTTCTTCTTTCTATCTCTAAGGAACTGCAAAGACCTTCTAGAAGAAGAATGAAAAAGGTTGTAAGAAGGGCGATGGGAACTGCCTTTACCGTCTATTTCTTGGTGGCTGTCTTTGGGTACATCACTTTCGCTGATCGCTTGGATGAGCTCAATGAGAAAGGAAATATCTTGATGAATAACTACAGAAATCACATTCCCATTACTATCGTAAAAAGATTTTTTAATTTTTATCACATCACTCGCTAATTCTTCAAGGCTTACATCTTCGTCACCTTCCAAAACTTATTCTCATTGCCATTGTCCATCATTCCTTCCAAAGACAGTCTTGACAATATCCTATTCCCAGGCCAGACTGAAGTAGCTTATATTGAACGAAAGGAACCGTTTTGGAGACACGTCCTCCTCATCGGCCGTAAACCCATCTTATAACGAAACCTTAGAGCCATCTTTCAACCTAGTTAATACACTTGCCCCAATGGCGATAGCGTTATTCATTCCAAAGATCACGATTGGAGTTAATTTCATGGGTGCTACAATCTCACCGACTGTATATTAAACAAATATTATTCCACCTTCTAATGCACTTTTATGGTTTACAGATCACATATGTTCTGCCAGCATTTTTCTATCTGAAATGTATCAAAGAAGACAACAAAATAGAGCGTGTGGCCATGTATCTCCTCATCGCATTTATCGGTGCGTTTATGGTGTTCCAAACGTACGAGAATATTGTGGCACTACTACCCTCAACATCTTCATAACGGTGTTAAATTTATTGCTATGTATTCGTAATCCCGAGGTTAGGTTAAGTATCGTTTCGTTTCTCTCTTTACAAGCTATCTAAATTAAAACTCAGATCTCGCATGCAAATCTTGCGTGATTAATCATTAGCATTATTCTTTTATATTATCTCTCAATTTTCTCCTATCTAATGAATCTAATTAAACTGGAACACAAAATAAGATGATCAATCTTTTAGAATATTAGAAACAGCTAAATTCTAAGTAAGCAATTGTTAATATTTTTCATTCCACTCATTCTTGAGTAATGATTTATTCAAGTAGGCTATTGGTTCTCACTTTGATATAAGATGCAATTATATTTTGAAATAGAAGATCTATATCACATTAAAAATCGCTGTTGAAAATGTCAATGCAAATTACCAGATCAAATCTACCAATGATTTTAACTCATCAAAAATTGGAAGGAATTCAGTTTCGCATTGGTCATAGCTTACGACCAGATTTGTCAAAGCTTGGTGCAAGTTCGAGTTATTATCGAAGCACAATGCACCTCCTCCTCTCTTCTTCTGAGAGGCAGCTCTGTTAATATCAGCGAAGCAAGCAATTTTGCGGTCTCCTTGATAGGAAATCGCCCACTTTGAATGATCTTGAGCAACATTCCAAGTGATCTGATTGTTGAATTTAACCGAATGGATGTTGAGGCATTTGTGTCTGCCGTCGCATTGAGGAGGCTCAACTGGGTGGCTCCATGTCTCAGCGATCAAATCAACATTGTAGTAAGGAGAGATCACGTAAGAGAAGAAGTATTCGAGGAGCTTTGGGCTCTTGGTGAAGTACATCATTTTTTGGCCATTCAATCTGACGTGGATAGCCTCTGCATGAGTATTGAGTGGTGAGTTTGGAGGTTTTAGCGAGGCGTTGTCATAGTACACGTTGGGACGGGCGACTCCAAGACCGGCGATGAGGCTGTCAAATCCATGAGCGTCGATCGTGATGCACATGAAATTTTGTGCATAGATCAAACCGGTGCTCGGTAGTTTGATATTAACGGTGTCATCATCAATGGTTGGGAACTTAGGGACACTGTGCATGATATAGAAGCCGACTTTGGTTGTGGCATCAACAGCGATCACACCCTTAGCATGAGCTCTGTCAGAGACGGTCTTGCCGTTAGGGAACTCATCGTTGAATGCCATAACTTTGAGGGAAGATCTTGGGATGTGGTTGAGTTGGTCAAGGGTCTTTGACATAGCTGAAGAGGCATCGTCGATGTCAGTAGAGATGAGGTTGAAGTTAGTTTTGCCTGCAGAATCGTCGTTAGCATCATAGTACAGATGAGCAGACGTTTTGAGAGATTTTGGCAGTTTTAGCTTTGCCCACCATGCGACTGGTTGGCCTGCACCGTTAAGGCAGTCTAGGGATTGGACGCTTACAATCAAAGCGAGCAGAAGCAATCCGGAATAAAGATGTTTCTGATTTGTCATGTGACCTGCGATAAATCAGCCGGTTTATCTTGAGACGATTTTCCTGTATTATATAAAATTTTATCGATCAGATTTAAGAACTCTTAACGCTTCAGGAGTAAACGGCATTAAAATAAGGAAGTAGTTGGAGATTCTAAATTCAAGCTTCATTAATGAGGACTTCCGTTTTCAAATGCTGCAGGTTGCTGGATTACTGGAATCAGAACGCATGATGCAGAAATAGAAGATGACTTGAGTGAATGAGCCATGAGATAATGCAACTAATGTCCACTCACTTCAAACCGTTCCGTTAGTGATCATAAGGTTTTTTTTTGGGGGGTTATTTTACAAGGAATGCTCTTGATGTATTTCTTCTCTAATTCAGGATTGTTTTTTTGAAGTCGTATGTTCTTGTTCTAATATGGCTCCATTGTGGGTTAACTTTTAAAAAAAACGCATGAAGGGGTCTACTGATGAAGGTGATTATCTTTGAGTAGAATGAGGTTTGAGCAAAATCTATCCTTTCCTAGCGATTACACGCTATCAAATTTAATTAAGCACTTTAGCTTGATACGAATTGGAACTTTGCAAATTCCTAAAACCAGCAATTGGTATAAAACTCCTACCAGAGTTAATTGAGATTACGCGAATGCGAATAATGTCCTGCAATAGCTTGGCTGCAGGAAGAAGAAGAAATTCTTCAATATTTTAAAAAAAAAAAAGCAATAAAAATTGTGAAACTCGCGAAGTTTTCCATGTGAAATTCCTGAAATTTAACAAATCGATAATTTAGAAATCTGAGACTTTGAATGAAGAGCACTCTTCTTCTGACCAATCGGTCTCACAGCTAATAATTGACTAGCTTTAGGAGTTTAAAAGCACTGACAATATCGGTTCCAAAGTTAGGTTTTAATGAGCAATTAATGCGAAAAAAAAAACCTGTAAATTCGAGATCTACGTTGATAGAATTAATGATGTGACGACTTTGGTCACGACAATAGAGAATAATTAATAAATGAAATAAGAACGAGTTCCCATCGAAGCCGAGCGTTTCTCTATCTCTTTTCTAATATTACGTCAGAGCCTCCTCAGCTTCAAGAGAGGGGGGAAAAAGCGTCGGTAAAATTTTGCGTGGGGCAACGGACTCATGCTGGTTATAACAAGCTTTGTTCGCTCAGACCAAGCTTTTGATTAGAGTTTCTGTGTATATTTCTCGCTCTAGTTTAAAGGTGCAATATACTGAATGACTTTTCGAGCCTATTGAAATGCGTACCACACATTTTTTTAAGCGTTTTTGATAGTTTCAAAACTCTTGCAGAGGCCTTAGGAACAGGGTTAAATTACAAACCATAAATTCTGTTCAACCCAAGACCCAAAGTTGACCAGTTAACTTTCATAAATTTGCTCCAAAGATTCAAACCTTTCTTGAGATTCAAAATTGTAGGGCTTTGGATTCCGATTTAGAGCATATCCTAAAGGCAAAGTTCCAGAAATATGTATTCACATAGCATTGTATCTTTGATTTATTTCTTTGAAAAATAAAAAACATCTTTTTCTTAGCTCATTGAAAAAGTGTAAATCTCTGAATGCTACCATTAGTAAGGAAGCATTATCCGGATAATAACAGCAATTTCAAAATCCTACGGGCAATTTCATGCGACCTCAATTCAATCTATCTTTCAATATCAGAGAAACACGAATTCTTGCTCGCAATTAGAATAATGAATTCTACCCAAATGCACGACTTATGAATTTAAACCACGATAATATATACAGCCACAATATTTTAATTTATGCAGCCTTATGTAGACCTTACCGACCGAAATTAGTCAATAATCTTTACAAGCTACTTCAATTAATGTGCAGACAAATCAACAGGCTCCTCATTGCTCGGTTTTTTCTGAAGCTGCAAAGGTGAATTTGTCTTTTTCGCATTCTCAACCGCTTCCTCAACCTCATGTTTTTGGTATTTCAGAGCTCTATAATCTGTATGGAACTCCGTTGTTAACTCAAGGTCACCAATCTTTCCATTTTGTCCCGATAGCTCAACTGGCATGACCTTCCCACCGTTTATGATGCCGCTGAAAGTAATAGTTCCCCCACCTAAAACGACACTTTGGCCAGAGGGCTCATTCACGACCAGCTCGATTCTAATCTCTTCTTCATCCGTTCTCAGAAAACTCACTCCTTCTTTCCATGAGGGATGGTCTGGTTGATCCGCACGAGAAATGTCGGTGGAGATGGATTTATCGCCAATATAGAACTTAACGAGAGCATCCTTCTTTATTAAATTTTGGTCGTGAAGGTTGACTTTGCTGGGGAACAAGTTGAGGGTACCAATCATGTTTTGATCAGGATGTTTGCCGTTTTCCATTTTGGTTGCTTTGATTCTTTTGATTCGATAAGATAATTATAAGTTTGAGAATTTTCGTGTGGGGTTCAATTATAACAATTAGATTAATCGAATTAGAAAAAAGAAAATTACTTTTTGGAGTACGACGAATTCGAGTAAATATTTATTTAGCGCTAATTTCTAAAATTCGGTGATCTATTGATTGAAGAGAATTGATCTTTTTGTGTCAAGTTAACGCTGATTCAGCGTGAGATAAGCTATTGGTCTCGCGCTGAGACTTGGGAAATCCTAATTTTCCTTGAGATGATGGCTATGTGGAAGGCCTTTCATAATAGTACGGCTTTTGAGATATGTCACGTCACGATGGTGTTGAGAGAGGTTTCATTCGAATCACATTCAGTAGCTGAAACAATGAAATAATACTGGTGAGCAAGTTAAAGAATTTGTTCGTGGAACAAAAAAAATAGATTTTATCCGAAAGGTTAATCGAAAGCAGTTCTCGAACATTTTACTAAGGATCCTTCAGCAAGATAGTTCCTTCAGCCTTCGAAATGGATCTTTTGAAATACCGAACTTACGAAAGCATACACTCTAAATAATGTTATGGTTCTGATTCACAAATGTATTATTTGATATAAATAGGGTCAATTAGAGTTGTACCATTGTTTCTAGGTGAGAAAGTGAAGTGACTCTAATCGACATGAGAATTTTTGCTACACATCTGTGTACCCAAACTTTTCTCATTACAAACACCATCTCTCGCGAAGATTAAGTGTTGAATCCTTGATCCAATCCTCAAAATAAGCATGCATGTACAATATAGTAATTTCATGTATTGG
>ENA-UOTX01000469-UOTX01000469.1-compost-metagenome-genome-assembly--contig:-NODE-469-length-42842-cov-24.506442_pt1 | contig 42842 bp, 26 predicted proteins | sample MGYA00238143_ERZ746982 | MGnify/ENA primary metagenome ERZ746982 (study PRJEB28758, sample SAMN06268862) | compost metagenome | isolation source: single cell | place: USA: California, Emeryville, Joint... | reverse complement strand
ATGACTTCATTTAAGCCTTTAAAGCGGTTCATTTGTAAGTTCTGAGAAGGCTCCTTTGCTATGCGGCTAGAAGTTAGGTTTTCCCAGTGATCTACCATCTGGGAGTCTATTATTTTTATTATTTTCGTGGACATTGTTTCTGACAAGTCAGCACTGACATTTTGGATAAAAGTTTTGCAGAATTCTTTAGACCAGCGGAAAGCAAGACTCGGTTCATCAACTCCTTGTGTCTTAATCAGAATTTGTTCCTTAAGATTCTTCTGACGTTGCAGAGTTTTATTGAGAGACATAACTGATTGCATTTACGAGATCTTTGGTTCGTCTTTGAATTCTGACAAAAATTTCATCAAGAACACTCGTGAATTCTTCTAATCCAAACAGTGTAAAACTAATTCGGATTAATAAATCCAGACTCGAAGGGAAATTCTTTGATGGTAAAGACAAAATGGATTTTATTGTAGAAGCTCCAACTGAGTTCCATTGTTTTTCAAGAGGAATCGTTCTTGTATAATTGGTCGATAAAAAAAAACAAAACAATAGTAACCCTCCCCTCCCCTCCTTTTAAATTTTTGGAATTTCATTGCTCAATAAAAGTGCCGTCAATTTTTTTGGTCTTAATTTGGTTAGTCAAGAAGTCAATAATATTGAGAGAATACTTTGATGGTCAAAATTGCTGTCAACGCATACGACTCTCCATGGTACCTTCCTCGCACGAATAAGTTTCTTCTCTGTTAGAAAAATTTCAATTATTCTTATTTTAAGATTTACTCTTGAGATTTTCTAAAGTAAATTGAAGTCGCTCAAGCGAATAGTCATTTCAATTGCAATTTCAAAAGAGGGTACATTGAAAGCATAAAAAATTCTTTTAAATTTCACTGTTTTAAACTAGATAATGTAAGTATATGTAAAATTTTCAAGTTTTCATGTTATTATCATGTAATATTTGGTCTGTAATATTTAGTGTGCACAGTTGAGTTAAGATTGGTGTTTGAGTAGTGAATTGAAGTGAGATATATTTTCTCCTCATGGAGTATTTTTTTATTTTCGTGTCTTCTCGAGATGCAATGTGGTTGAATAAATCTCCTTTGAAAGGTTTGATTTGAGAAAATCTAACTTTACAATCGCTTCTATCTAAAAGAGTAAGAAAGCTGAACACCTCCCTGTTGGACACTCATGATGATATGCTCTATAAGCAACAGTGCGCTGCAAGAAGATAGTTTACAACTGAAATAAAAAAAATCCTGCAAGGAGACATTGAGGCAACAATATAAACATACTTCCTGATGTTCCCAGCCATTGTCCTTTGATCATTTCCAATTTATTATTTAGGCTTCAGTAAAGAAACAGCACATACATAACAGCGTTAAATTTATCAAAAAATTGTCAAAATTCAAGTCGTTAAAAATTTATCGATTACTACACCTTTAACCCTCAGCAATAAACCAATAACCCATTCACTACTTACTTCAGCCAACTAGCTTAAAATTTAACTTTTTGGAAGAGAAATTATCAAAAACTAAGACCTATATACTACCAACTACAAACCTCATGACAACTAAAACCCTCACTCTCAGGAGTCCTACCCATGAGAAGAAAATGAGCCTGAAATCAGGAAGCCTTAAAAGCCCTACCGTCATTCCAAATCAAAAATCCGTTGAAAAGTCAATTAGACCACTCATTTCTCCGTCTAGCGGCGAATTACAGAAGAAATTCTCAATGCCGCAAATGTCACCCAGAATTGAAAGTCTCTTGAACAGCGGTGTCGTCACCACTCGAAATAACGTTCAAAGAATGCCAGTACACCATGCAAGCACTGCGAGCTTGACGAGTAAGGAGCAGTATGAACTGAGAGAACAGAATACTAACATGATGGTCAACTCTCCCAATCCTTCTCGTATATACTCGAGTCCGAAAACCGATGAAAAAGGGAAAGTACAAGAAAAATTAAAGATTTCTCAGCCAATCCCATATTCTCCAGGAAAGCAGATGACCATAACCAGCACCAAAAGCCACAGAGACCGTAATATCACTTAACCGTGCTTGATTTATTGAAAATCTTTTTGCAATTATATCTAGTTTCCAAAGCTGAGACGCTTCAATCGAAAGGATCTCATCAGGGAAATACAAGTGGAGGTGAAAACATTCAAAGCGCTAGAGGCCATGAACCAGGTTTGACCTTCGAGAATTACATGACCAGACTCTCGAAGATTTCTAATGGCAAGACGCCTTTGCCGAACTATGAGCCAACGCGGTTTTCAGATAAGTCGTATGGGGTTATTAGAGCGTTCGCTGTTTGCACGAATCAAGGACTCGTGAGGAACTATAATGAGGATAGAGTTGCGATTGTGCTTAACATTTTGAGACCGAACAATAAGCCCCAGAATGAATATTGGCCGAATTGCAGCTTTTTTGGAGTTTATGATGGACATGGAGGGAACAAATGTGCAGAGTTTTTAAGAAATAATCTTCATCAATATGTAATCAATCGCTATTAAGAGGAGGTAATAAGCTAATGCATTGGTTTTACCAATATAGGTGATTAAGAGTCAATTCTTCCCTTGGAACCCACAAGAGGCTTTACGAGAAGCATTCGAAGAAGTCGATGCAGCTTTCCTTCAAATAGCGGAGAAAGACCTTGATGAAGCTGGAAACCATGACCGTTCGGGCTCTTGTGCAATAGTTACTCTTATAGTCGGTAAATCTCTTCCTCAGTTGAGCACTTACTAACTTTACTTCGCTCTCTAGATGACATGTGTTATATTGCAAATGTCGGAGATAGCAGAGCGATTATCAGTCAAAACGGAGGGGCAGGCCGATATCCATTAACGAGAGATCATAAGCCATGTGATAAAATGGAACAGAAGAGAATTACTCAAGCCGGAGGGAAAATATACCAGTATTTCAATTTTTTCTTGACCTCTCCATTGCTAACCTACATTCACATAAAATAGAAATTTCCCTCTCGGGCCAAACGGCAAAAGACTCGATCTTGACCCATTAACCAATCCATTCAAAGTTCAAATCCCATTCCGAGTACTCCCTGGACGGCTCTCGGTAGTTCCTCCACCTAAATTCAAATTCTCATTCTCAATTAGGTCTGTCGAGCCTTTGGTGATATTGAAGCCAAATTGACCAAATTCGGTGGCAATCCCAATGTCGTGATAGCGAAACCTGAGATAACTACGATTAAAATAACGAATGAACATGATTTTATTGTCATGGGAAGTAAGTCCAGCTTGATTGCGCCTCGTTCTTATCAGCACATAGGCGATGGAATCTATGATAAACTGGAAAATGATGACATTATCCGAGAAGCTTGGAATTTGCTGCATTCAAAGGAAGCAACAAATATCCATGAATTTAACAAACTTGCCGTTGAAGCGATACTCAGAGAGTCCCTTCTGCAGAAATCTTTAGATAATGTAACTTGCGTAATGATTACGTTTTCAGGACTAGAAGAACGATTTATTGCAGAAGCAAATAACTCTCATCCTTCAAGAGTGCAAACTGGGAACACCAATTATAAATATATTGAAAAAGTACCTGAGCCAGAAACAGTGAATTTGAATATGGACCGCAGCGCGAGTGTGAGTGGAATCAATAGCTTTTCCAATGAGAATTATAAAAAATTCGTCACTATGGATGAGAAAAAATACCGAAGTATCACGGGAAAAGAGTATAAAGAATTCAATCCCATGATGAGACCAGAGAGCGGTCGATCGCTTTCGCAAGCGAATCTTCCGAAATTTTCTTACCCAAGGCACTCGCCACGAGCCTGAGCGCAGAAGATTCTTGATGATGATATTCTCTTTCTTTTAAATTTGCTTGCTTGATTTGCAAAGAACATTTCAGAATGTACTCGTAATTGTGTTATTTGATAATGAGCCACTGACTTTTAATGATTATACGGCAAGTTTAACAATTTCTATTTTCTGTCTCAGATAATTGTCATTTTTTTGTTTGATCGATTGAATTTCACTACTCTGAAAGCACACCGAACTTACCTACCTATTGACCGAAAATCATGTATACAGCCATGATTATTAAGTTTGCTTATGAATTCTTTGGAGATAGCGCCTGCTACGATTCTAGGAGGTTTATCTGTATATCAGTTAGTTCAAACGTAATAATTTGGATTTCTTCTTCCTTTCATATTTGATTCTAATGGTAAATAGTTCTCCGATTGCTCAATTAACCAGAGTGAGAAGCTGTGATTTCGATGGAGTCAACCCTTAATTATTTTGCTTGCCTCTCAGTGCTAAAATGTAATATATCTCTTCGAGAAGAAAGTACCAGAAACGGGATTCTTTTTATGATTGAAAAATGTAAGGGTTGGTATTTATCTCTTTTTCTCTCTACACTATTTTCCAGATTGATGTCATACTTGAGAATAAAAAGATTTTTTGAACGAATGTTGAGAACGTTGATTCGTAAATTTGTGAGAAAGCATCTGAATCTGCTGAGATTGCCCTAAAAATAAGCAAAAACAATAAGGAGATATCTGCAATTCGATCGGACAATTTCCTCATAACAGGGCCGCAGGATGATGTTTTTATCTATTTCCATTTCCATTCGTTAGTTTAAATGCGTTCTACAAACATATATTTCTTTGATAAATAGTAAAAAGGCTTACGAGTAATCGCTACTTAGCGTGTGAACAGTGTGTTGTTAGAAAAAGAGGAAAGAAATTTGAAAGTTTATGCTTTTGAAAAGGGCGTAATCTTAGATCTTCCATTATTTCATTATTCAAGCACCAACCTTCAACTTGAAACAGAGCTGCCAAAATTTAGATAATTCTGATACAAACACATTGAAATTTTATACTTACATCCAATACACTCTGATATTATTGAAAATCTAAAAGATTCTTCTCTTAACTTGCCTATTTCATCTGAGTATTCCAGCTCTCGCTGCAGTAAGAGGCTCTTACCGTCACTTCAGGACCTCAATAAACTAAATAGCATGCCTTCAAGTCTCTTTTCTATTCATATAATTTCTTTGAGACCCCAATTCAAACAGATCCTGCTCTTGAGTCATCACGATTTTATTTCGAGCTTCTGAATCTTAATGTAAGAAATACTTTCTCTTTTTTTTTCTGCATTATTAAGATTCAGATACACATAGGCCGAGTTGTAACGAGGTCAGTACAGAAGTTTATTTGCTTATCACCAGGACTTTCAAACCGAAAAGATGAAATGCACAAAATACATCAAATATATTGATTAGAACTTTCAAGAATATCTTTAAATACAATCAGTAAGCCTCTTTTCAAACCAGGTATGCCAATCCAGCTAAATGCTCTTTAATTTTCCTCTCTCTAGGAACTTCTTGGTTAATGCTCATAAACCTAGAATGAAATTTAGAGTTTTCCCTTCTTTTTGTCATTGTAGTTCAAAAATTTCTCTTTGATATTAGAAAAAAAGTTCTTTCTATAGCTCCTTGGAAACTCTAAGTATCTATTCTAGGCACAGTATCCACCTAAAATTCTGTTACTTTGTTAATAATGTATTATTTTGCCAAGAGCGAATACTAGGTACCCTACATATTATAATCTATTTTCTGACTTCTTCTCTTCTGCGAATAGTGAATAATGACGCAGCCACTGTAAACCTTTAACAAAATTTCATTACGTGATTCTATCTCAAATTAAAACCTCTAGTTCAGACTGCTCCTTAAGCGGGCTTAAAATTTTTATAATCAATCTGAAATTTCTTGAAAGAAAAAATCCGTTTTCGTTCATCCATGGAAGAGAAATTAAAGCAGCTCTTTATTACCTATTACAAAGACAACCCTTTTACTGAAGAAGAATATTTAGATCTCTTCTCTCAAATTAGCGACGAAGACTTAAAGAGCTCCGCTGTTGCAAAAAGCATAAGGAAGTGCTCCCAAAAATTTGGCCTACCTGTTTTTACTATCGATATGATCGTTAAGTTCCTTATGAATGATGAGACTTCAGCCTCGATAAAAGAGCTAGCTCTAGCGGTATATATATTTCTGGCGAAAGACCCTCAAAAAAATAAAGAAGATTTACAGCTTCTCCAGTCTATTCTGAAAGAAAGCAAGACGCAGTTGTTCTTCGAAGAAAATTTTGGAATTATCGAGGAGCACAAACCAATTGAAACGGAAATCAAAATGGTTAAGAAGAGTCTATGGGACACCAAAGTTCAGCACCAGTCTAACATCAGAGTGAGTGTCACAAAAAACCTCAGAAATTCTTTCTCAAGTACTCATGGCCCAACTGAAAGAGAAGATGCTCGCGGAATTAAGAAAGGCAGAGGGGATTCGCTTGCTACGATACAGACTAGCCAGACTAAGGAACCTCGATTGAAGGTAGGAATAAGAAACGGCAAAATCGGTGCTTCTGGCTGGACACACTATCGTAGAGTCGTGAACCTCTTTACCAAATGTGATGCAACGGATATTGCAAATGTTGCTCAACTCAACGAAAGAATTCATAATGTGAGTGAAGAGAGTGCCTTAAGTAGTGCCAGTCTAAGTTTTATCGCTGAACTCTTTTGCTTCAGACGAGGAAATTCACCTCTACCGCTTGGCGCCGTGATGAAGGAAAGAATCGTGAGCTTTTTCAGCTTGAACAAACCCTTTATCAGGTTTTTAATCTATAGGATGATCTCAGGGATATTTTATCGCATTTCAAGCTATCAATATTTCAATGAGAGTTTGATCAAACTGCTATTAGACGTGGTTTCGATGACAGAAGGCGAGCTAATTTTTGTAATATTCGGGTCAACCGTTCCACAAGAGATTGGAGAAAAAATTAAAGATGATGTTGTTGCCAGGGATCAATTCAGCAAAGAAATGGACTTTATTAAAAGCATTCATGGAGAGATGTATCAAGCGTTTCAGGAACAAAGCAGAAGGATTCGAGAGGTCACTTATTATTGCAATACAAAGAAATTTATGGACTCTCTTAAAAGCCAGATTCGACTCATAAAAAATAATTGTGCTGGAGCGATATACTACTCTCTCCAGCTCCATCCAAGACTCCTCTGCCGAGAGATCTTCGAAATTATTGAAAGATGTGCACGAAACGCGAGTGAGGATTCAAGTATCATGATAAAAATTATAACCTCTAAGAGTATCGATGAACCAAAAGATCAGACAACTCATTCGACGACAATTCTTTCGAGCTTAGAAAAACTTGAAGAGCATAGAGGTGATACTTCGGAATTTGTAAAGTATCTAAAAACTCAACTTCGGAATGGAAGACAAGATTTGCCTGTATTCGGAGAAAAAGAATTACTAAAAGTTATAAAATCTCTTTCGAAATCGGAGGTCCATGTAGAACTCTTCCAGATCTACATTGAAACTTTAGACACACTTCAATTAAACGACGTTTTGTTTGAAAATTTATTGGAGCAACTCCTAGATGCTGAGCTTGAAAAGCGAAGACCACAACTATTAAGATTATTAATTGAAATTGCAGCAAAGCAGAAACTTCCACGATTCGTGCTAGATAAGCTCTGTGAAAAATCGGAACATCTAGGCAAAGATTTTAATTCCGTGATATGGATGATGAAAAACGAAAAATGGTGCTGTTCTTCCAAATGGTACTCCATACTCGCAAAAAGATTGGTGAACGATGAGACAATACCTGAAGCTTATGAGTACATAGAAGACTCTGAAAATGCTGACTATGAGATAATGTGCAGAGTGGGCTATTGCTGCTCCGTCATACTAGTAACAGCTTCGGAAGAAGAGAAAAGAAAAATAGAACAAAAGGAGGCAGAGGGAAAAGAAGAGACCAAGGAGGAAGAAAAGAAGGAACTGGAAAATGAAGAAGAAAAAGAAAAAGAGGAAAAAAATAATTTTGATGATGGCACAATTGACTTGATGCTTGCAGCGATGGAAGAAGTTGATGATCAGACAAAAATAAAGCTTTCAAGAGCTTTTGACAACGTGTCATCGTATCAGACGCTTACTTCGCCACAAATCTTGAAAATTCAAAAATTCATCGAAGATCCAATTTATCAAGTCTCCATCCTTGTCAAACACACAATTTCAAATACGCTCAGAAATATGTCATTCTCTCATCGTGGCATTCGTATTGACTTGCTAAATAAACTACTTGTAAAAGAAAACTTCTCAACGGAAAAAATGGAATTGGCGGATAAAATAAATGGAAACTTACTCATTATCTTGCAAAACGAAGTTGCCAAACATTATAAGTTAGAAGAGATATTTGAGGTACTTAATTTTTTCCTTGAAAGGAAACAAGGTATGGAATCTGAGTGCCTTACAATCATTAAAAAATACACTTCTAAACAAGATGCCTTAATACCCGAGTCCACGATAAAACTTCTTGAGGTTGTTTTTGATAGCCAAAACCTGTTTTGCACAATTTATGGGGATATTTGGGAGCAGCTGATCAATAATGGCCAAAAAATCCCAGAGAAAATACTACTGGGAATTTGCCAACAAGGTTTGACAAAAGCTGATCCTGAAATCAGAAACCGGGCTTTTAATATGCTGGAAAAAGCCAATGACAACTACCCATTGCCCGAAAATCTATTTATTCTTCTGGAAATGGAACGAGGTTCTTGCCAACTGAGAGTATGCAAAGACAATGCTAGGAGAATTCTCGATATTCTAAACTATTTTCTCAATTATTGTGAAAACCTTCGAGACGGCGACTCTGTCATCTCCCCTTCAGTCACCAACAGTCTTGAGGATCTACTTGAGACTCAAGATAATGCGGAAATATGTGAAAAATTGTATGTGCTATTCAGAAAATTAGCGCAAACTTCTTTGTTCAATCCTTCGACAAGACTGCTTGATTTGCTTACAAAAAATTTATCCAAGGTTAACCAAAGGAGCCATGTGCTGGAGCTGCTTAATCTTTTTATTATACACAATCGCAGATTTCCTCAAGAAATTAACGAGAAGTTATCATCGTTTGTGTTCCATGAGTGCCAAGAAAACTCATCTCTGATTCTCTACATTTTGCAAAGCCAAAGAAATTTCCGTATTACGAGTGAGCAATTCAATCAATTGTTGAGCCTTTGGTTCCATGAGACCCAAGATAAATTAATCCGAAACTTTGCCTCATGTTTACCCTCGTTCATCTATGAAGGTCTCGAGTTTAATCAAGGTTTGTATCAAAAATGTTTTCTACAGTCAATCGATTTGATCGAACCAATCCATGTACAGGCGATTATTAATAAGCTCCCGGAGCCGCTCAGTGAAGAATTAGCAGAGAAGCTTGTGCAATTTGCTGAAAAGGTTACAGAAAAGAGTACTTTTGATCTCTTAAATTCGAAATTGCAGCATCCCAATCTTTTGAGTCCAGAGCAGAAAACAAAACTGGATTTGATTCAGTGCAACTTTTTAGATCTTGAGGATTCCTTGGTTCGTTTGAGAAACTTCTTGGATGAGGGAATTGGATTATTGGACTCGAATCTACAATTTCTGAACAGCGCTCTGCTAGCAACACCTGAAACACAGCCAGAAAGGATATTTCAAATACTTGAGATCTTTCGATACACTGCTGAGAATCAGAGCACAGCAATTTGTTTCCCAAAGATAGCAAGATTGTTGGAGCAATTGAAAAATCAAAACATAAGAGAGGCGTGCATTCAAATTGTGCGCAATAACGCTGAGCTAGAAGAACCGATTCCAGAAGATCTCATTCTTGCACTAGAAGAGTTATTGATGGATAAAATTAAAAAGATATCTCAAGATGCCGAAACATGCCTTAGGAGCATTAAGGAATATCAAGAATTGCCAGGAAGAATCACTGCGAAAATGGAGCTAAGCACTCTTAAATTACACGCTAACTTGAAAGCTGCTACGTTGTCATCGAATCTTAAGAAATTAAATTCCTTCCTTGACAAAAATCTCATGGCTAGTCCAAACATAATAAACAAATTGGGCACGTTGCTAGGTACAGAATCCTCTAGAATCCTTGAAATACGAGGCTCACTACAAAGCATTTTTGCCTCTTTGCTTATTAACAAGCAGATTCTTGATAGCCATCCTCAGATAGGTAAATTAATAGAAGAGGCAATCTTGGGGGAGGCTTGGAGCTCGACCATTCTACAAAGTTACAAAGAACTACTAATAAAAGGGTGTTTGGATGGGAGAAGGTATTCAGAGATTGAATGCAGAATACGCAAGATACTCACAGGCCTCGATAAAATAAAGGATCCGAAGTCTAGAATCCTCTCGCTGGAATGCTTAATTGAATTGAATATGAAGGGAATACATAGTAACCAAGAAACAATGGATATATATGAGGGAGGTCTAAAATCTGAGAACACAAGAATAGCGGAACTTTCATTCAAAGGAGTCAAGGTCTTGAAAAAGTTAGGAGTGGAGCCGTCGCAAATCTATTCTGAATTTTACACACAGAAATTTGCAATCCTTAAGGGATTGGATGGAGGAAACACAAATCTATCTCTCCAAAGCAGAAGTGAAATAGTCAAGTTAATTCTTGCGCTTGATGTTTTTGAGGAGTTGAGCAGTCTAAACCTTCTTGAAGAAGCCAAATCCTTGCTTTTGTCGAATTTTCTTGATCAATATGAAGCATCGCTAGAAGAACAGGAAGAATTCAAATCTGCTTGGAAAAATTTTGTTGAAAATCGTGTGAATCTGCTGAATGAATTGAAATCGCTGAAGTCAATTAGTCAACTATCATATGATTCAACTACATTGCCAGGACTCTCAAATACCATACAATATCTGTCTCTGATGAAGATAGAAGATGATTTCGAGAAGAACTTCCAAGACAGCAGCTGGGTGAAAAGCTTGAGAGAGCACGTCATCAAAGTACAACTTGATACAAAACCGGGGGCTGAGGAGATTCAGACAAAAAATCTCATAAAACTCTTCTACAACTTTGAATTCAAGCTCTTCAGTAGTCTTATGAAGATTCTCAATGAATTAACACCTTTGGAGGACTTGATCGCGCTAACAGATTTTTGTCAAAAATATGAGATTACCGCAGAAGAAATTGCTCAAAGCATACCTGGGAAGCCTAAAGAAATCATTATCCAACTCAGTACGGACCGGTTACTCCAGAAACTTTCATTTTCTTTCCAGCAAGACAAGTCCCATAGTTATCAAAGGAAGAAGAAAGTGCAAATAATTCAAGACATCCTAAAATCATGGGAATTTGAAGCACTGCAAGACCTTATCAGCGAAATGCTCAGACAGGGCCCCAAACGTCAGAGTATTTGGCAATTTCTTGAAATGATGCGTGACTATCAGATTGATAAGAGTTGTTCAGCAACAATTAATGAGATAATTTCTGGATCAGAGTCTGCTGAATGGATACCAAAGTTCAACCTGATGATAGTAGGTAGAATATTCAATGATCAAGGACAAATCCTTGATTCCTCTGAAATAATCAGGTTGCTGCAGGAAATGAATGCTCAGAATCAGCCCCAGTTGGAAGGCGAGAGCTTAAGAAACGTGTTAGAAAGCGTTCGACTATCAAACTTTCGAAGTTCGCTATTGGAAACTGAAAAAATGATCTGTAACTTTTTGCCAAAGGACATTAAGATATGGGCCAAGGAGGCGAAATCATTGAAGGACTCATTACTGGAGCAAGTGAGTATGACTGAGATTTTGGCAATCCTAAAAGTGGCTCATGCGTTATTCACTGAAAGACAGCAAGAATTGAACGATGCTCAACTGATTAGTATCTTCCTCTCCCTCTCCAAGGATCCTGCGAAAGGAAGAATCTTTCAAATTTTAACTGGAGAAGGCAAATCTACGGTTATCAGTGCAGTTGCAGTTATTTACTGTTTGACAGGGAACAAAGTTGATATTGTAACGAGCTCTCCAGTTTTAGCGGAGAGAGATTCCAAGGAGAAGGCTCGTTTTTATGAATTATTTGGTCTAAGCGTCTCTGATAATGGGGAAAGGAACCTGCAGTTGGGGCCAAAAGCATGCTATAAGAAGGATATTGTTTATGGTGCTGTAGCATCCTTCCAGTTTGACTACCTAAGTGATACGTACTATATGCTAAAAACTCTCAACGGTAGGAAGCAAGAGTTCATCTTGATTGACGAGGCTGATAATAATTTAATCGATGATTGCTCAAAAATTGCCAGACTATCGAATAATATCATCGGTATGGACGCTTTGCAACCTTTATATAAAGCGATCTGGGCTCGGTTATCTTATCTTGAAAGCATGCTTGAAACCAACTTGCAGATTATTGGGGATAAGACTTACTTAATTCACGGATATCTCGAAATGGTGGAGTCATGTCTTCGCTTAACCTACTCCGATAATTCTAACACAGAATATGTTATTGAGAATCTTGAAGAACACATTACTTCTGGATTAGAGCTTCCTATTGCAGCTGCCGAAGAAATAAAAGACAACGTTGAGAATTTCATAAAAAATGATTTAAAGAAATATATCCTAGACGAAGTGCTTAATGAAGAAATAAAATCGAATTCTGACTCAATTCCTTCATTAACAATCAGGCTTCCGCCACATCTCAAGGAATTTGCGAAAATGCAGCTTGGCCAATGGATTGAGAACGCTCTCCTAGCAAAATGGTATTTTAGCGAAAACTATCAATACACTATTGAGGATGGATGCATCAAACCTGTCGAATTTGATACTTCAGGAATAATCCTAAACTCAACCACTTGGATGGATGGTTTACACCAGTTTCTTCAGCTCAAACACATGTTGAAATTGAATTCCGAGTCACTAACTACAAATTATGTATCCAACCTCACCTATTTCAAGAGTTATGGACATAACATGATTGGATTTACGGGCACTCTGGGATCTGAAGCAGCAAAAAATTTCCTTCGAAAGGTTTATAATGTGGACCTGGTAGCGATCCCACCGGCTAGGGAAAAACAATATTTCCAACTGCCCACATTATTAATTGACTCTCACGTTTCCTGGATAAAAGAAGTGAGCAAATCTGCCATTGGAGAGGCTTCAAAGGGAAGAGGAGTCTTAGTGATTTGTGAGTCTATCAATTGCGTCTTGGAAATTGAGAAAATGCTGAAACACTTCGACTATCCTGATTCACGTGTGGTTTCATATACAAACAACAACAAAAATGATGCAAGGATCATAAAACATTTACAGCCAGGGAGGATCATTCTCGCTACTAACCTTGCTGGAAGAGGCACAGACATCAAAACTGCTGATATTGAAAAAGCTGGTGGAATGCATGTCATCCTTACTTTCCTACCCTCTAATTTGAGAGTTGAAGAACAAGCTTTTGGAAGAACTTCTCGAAATGGGAATAAAGGAACAAGCCGTTTGATTATTTGCTTGGAAAGTCTTGCAGGCCTTGGGATTGCACACTCCTCAGATATCCAAAAAGCATGGCTTGAAATTGAAAGCACAAATTTAAAAAATTTTGAACAAAATCAAATTCCCAACATCGAGTTTCAAGGAGACATTTTCAAAGAATTTTGCCAAAAACTGAATCTCTTTAAAACTGAATACCAAAACAAAGAAAAATATGAAACAGTCTATTTGAGTAAATACAACGCAATTGAGGAACGATGGGGATTCTTCTTAAAAAACCTTGAGAGAAGCGAATTACTAATAGAACACAAGCGAAACGAATTTAAGGTTTTTTGTCAAAAATTAGAAGTTGATATCCAACAAAATACCATCATTCAGAATCCCTTTCATGAAATCAACATAGGATTTGATATATTGCTTAACAAGAAGGTTGGCCGCTCTCAAGCTCTCCGTGACGGTCTTTTAAAAAAAGAACGAGTTAAAGAAAGTTTAGAATACTTCAACAAAGCTATCGCGAGAGCTCCAGAGTGCGTTGTTGCTGCATATGTAGGAAAGGCAGGTGCTCTGATAGAACTTGAAGAGAAGAATTACAAGGAGGACACACAGAAATTGCTACTTAAAGCTTTGGAAATAATAACATCAGAAGTTCTAATCGAGCAAATCTCGAATCCCAAAGCTTTCATCATCTCTGATTTCTCACTACAATCGAATGAAAAATTCAGATATCTTAGCAACTACAAGAAAAGCATTGAGAACGCTTTAGATATCATTCATAAAATAGATAGAACTGTCGAAGTTCAATCCTGCGATTACGATGGAATCATCCTTAAAGGCATTAGAAATCAAGATTTTACAGGTATTGAAGGGGAATATTTTCCCGAATCTGAGTCCAACAGATCGAAATATACTATTTACTTCGATCATCTGATTGACAAGGGCGACCATGGAGGAGATCAAGCCATTAACACCATCCATTCTAGCGGAAAGGAGAAAAACCTGGCAATCAAAATAGAGGAAATGAGTTCTGAGGTCATTAATTCACTAATTAATCCCAACGTCAAGCTTCATGAAGTCCCACGATCCAGTGCTATAAACTACCTAAAGCAGGAAGTATCGGTCTTTCATCAGATTACTCGAGGGTATGCAACTCTATATAACAAATGCTTTGTCGATGTCACTGAAATTCGTGAAGGGTTCGCTGATGTTACATGCGCCCGCTTGGAGGTAGCCGAGGCTTTATCTATGATTGAGAACAATCGAAATGAGCGCACACTCTATAACATTGTACTTCACGATATAAATAAGGTTGCCAAACATTTCAGGAAAACGATCAAAAAGCATAGCAATTTGAGATTCGGATTGAATCTTCATGATCTATCCAGAGATTGTGTTGAAAGTTTGAGAAGTGCTCTCCCTGAGCACCAACCAAAAACAAGCTTAACGGTGATGGCTGACCGGAGCGTGCCAATTTCACTAAAAGATTTCCTCACACGTATATTCAGCATACTTCAGGAGCTGAACATGACAAACAGAATTCGGCTGTTCAAATCCACGAAATTGGATGAAGGATATCCCGAGCTCTGTAAGGAAGAACCACTAACAATTGAATCTCCCGAATGGAATGATAACTACAAGGAATATGAACTGAAAATCGAAATTCTGGATCTGAGTTTCACCCACGTCTTCGACATCTTGCAGAAGGAAGAACACTCAAGTTTCCTTCTGAATATTCCAGAACTAGATTTCGAAAATTTTGAGAAATGCATGGGTCTCCACAAAGAAAATGTTACTTTGACTATAACCAATTTGGAAATATCTTCTTGTGTTGATATGATCAAGATACTACGCAAGAAGGATTGCGAATTTGCACTCGGTTTTCATTCCATCAGCCGAAATGAAATTTCGAGAATATATAAGGCAGCTGATTTAAAACAAGAAAGTATCAAAATAGCCAATTGGGTAAGTTTGCGCAACCAAGACTTCGCAAATAATGAGAAGGAAAGCCCTATTACCGAATATGCGGCTCGTGGGATGGACTGTATAATGGAAATCAATGAACGGAAATTCGTTCCTTGGACGAAAATCGCCTGTGTGGCTGGTCTTGGGATCGCCCAATTGGCGGCTGGAGCATTCTTGATTCAAACCCCGTTCGGCCTTACCTTAATAACCGAAGGAGTAACGGATTTATTGCTCGCAGGCAAGGGAGTTTATTCTCGAGAATTTAACTGGTCGAGTTATGCGAAGCAGAAGGCTTTGGGACTCACGATCTCGTTAGCAGCCTTCGGAATGGCATCATATTTCCAGAGAGCGAACCTATTAACTGCAAATGCAGTAAGGAATACTGGCGAACGTTTAGCAGTTAAAGGCATTCCAACATGCATTATTGCACAGAAAAGTGCCCTTCTCGAAACTATAAAAGTATCATCTCGACTCATGGTTTCAGTTGGAAGCCAGAAAAAAATGTTGTCTAATGAAATTACTAGCAAAACACCAAATCAATTGGACCTTAAGAGTGAAGGTTTACATCACAGGTTGAACTCGTTGAAAAACCTAGATCTCCACTTAGAATTAAAACCAGACATCAAGGATAGAATGCTTCCAATTTTAGAGGACAGGTTCAAACATCCAGATATTATCGCTTCCATTCGAACTCTTAAATTTGTCGACAAAGTAACCGAGAGCGATCTCTTTACTAAAAAAATTGAAAAAATTGTCATGACTTGCTCAAGCTCTCATCATGTCTCCCTCGAGAAGCATTGGAACTCGATTGGAGCTTCTCTAATTAAACCCATTTTGTCTTTACCATCAAAGAATTTCCCCTCTGGCTTGGAGCTATTAATTCGTGTAAGTCTTACACTATTTGGACTCGAAGAATTCATGAGAGTTCTCGATGAAATATTTATGAGGATTCAACAGCGATTGAAAGATCTTGTAAACTCATACAATTATGCTGATTTGATCCAGAAACTCAGCAAAATACCTGAATACGAGAAGAACCTTAAAGAACACACCTATCTTAAAGAGTCAGGGACCATTACGGAAGATAACACTATTTCATTACCGGCTTGTGAGAAGATTCTAATAAATCAAGAAGGAGTCGATGAGACAAGTCTTGCCTTCCGCTTGTCAAAAAAATTCTGCAAGTCTTCCGAAGATATTCATTTTATCAAATACATCGTTTCTGAAATGGCTGAGGCAATTTCTAGGAAGATAATAGAAATATTCGACTCGAAAATGGCAGAGCAGTGGACAAGTTTGGCTGCCAGTCACATGGCAAAGAAATCCTCCAGGTACTCGGAAACGAAGCACATTATCAGCCACTCACCAAATAAAACCTTGAAAGAGGAAAAAATAGCAAGGAATATTGAAAAGACGCTTGAAGGAGAGTCAAAAGAAAAGAAGAATGAAAGTAAGATGAAAAAAAACTCGTCTCAAGAGTTTTCGGAAGCAGGCAACCCGTGTTTGAGGATTATCAAATTAGAATCTCCATCATATAGAATCGCTTCTGATGAATCTCCGACTAAGGATGATGTTACAAAAGCAGCTTCTCAGCGTTGGCGAATTGATGATGATATTGAAATGATTGTTGAGAATTAACAATCTTTTTTTTTAATAAAAAAACAAACAACCAAAGACTGAAAATGCGGTGCAAAGAGACTTGTGCTTGAAATTTTCGTTACTAAATGGTTAGAGTATTAATCAATTCATAATTGCAAATACATGTTTATTGCTTGTTTCTACTGGTAATGAACAAGTGTATTCAACAATAGGAAATATATAAAAAGTGATAATTTCATTTGATAGACAAATAACGGCTTCTTGAGACTTAATCAATTAGAGAATAGACGTGGATAGAGGGGGTTTGTGCTGGTAGTTATTTTTGGGTTGAATCAACTTATTATAAAACATTGCAATTCAAAATATTTCCTGCGCGCTTGTAAACTTCCTCCGACTGATACTCATGAGAACATTTTAAATCTTACAATGCCATATAGCGTCTTCGTCCAAAATTATTGAAATGTCGATTCTCCTTTGAATGCTAAATTCATTTATGCTCTGCTGCACTAGCGAAACAATGGAAAATCACAGAAATCTCCATTCAAAATAAAAACTATTGAAAAAGAAACACCAAAATGAGTAGATACTACCTGCTATTATAATTGACGCTTCGATAAGCAATGCTCTACATTCGACTGATTTACCTACGCTATCTATCTCGGTCTCTTCCAATTCAAATACTGTTCATGAGGCAAATCACATATATACTATTTGACAACTTTAAATTTAGGAGTACGTCGACAAATGGTAAATAAAGTAAGAATATTCGAGTTTTTTGTGCTCTGTCTCTTCCTGTGCCTCTCTCTGGCCGATGAAGACTTCTCTTTGCGAATCCCTTTAAAACAAACCACTACTTTCCTAGCTTCCACCCTCGCAGATGACTCAGATAAATCCACTTCTGTGCCGCTTATCAACCATGAAGGGATGCAATACGTTGGAACCATTAAAATCGGCTCGAATGCCAGCGTATTCAATGTCCAATTCGACACAGGCTCCTCTTGGCTCTGGATTCCCGAGGTCTCCATCAACACAACAACTTTTCAAAACAAATCCAAGTATAATTGCTCAGAGTCCCTCACATGCTATCAGACAGTACCGAAAGCCAATCTCGACCTGAATTACGGTGTTGCCTCTGTATCAGCGTACGTCGTAAGCGATTCTGTTGACTTTGGAAACCAAGTTTCAGTCAAGAATTTTTCGTTCGCGCTTGCTACTTCAGTGGAGAATTTAGATGGCTTGAACGCAGATGGAATAATCGGCTTGGGATACTCAGACAACGTTACTTTGAAACACTCCTTCTTTGACCTGCTTCTGAACCAAAACATTATCAAAAATCGCATGTTTTCGCTATATATCAACAATAACCCACAGCCAGCCCAAGGCTTCGAGTCAGAACTCATAATTAATGGGTTTGATAAGAAAAAAATATCCAACAACACAGGATTTCAGTACATTCGGACTACGGATCCGCGAAACTGGACGCTGACAATAAAAGCGATGAAAGTCGGGAACACGACAGTGCCTTTGAAAAGTGTGCGCTTTCCACAGGCCATTCTATCAAGCAGTCATGCTTATATGGCGCTTCCTGCTACAATGCTGAGCAAAGTCGTAAACGCGATGAAAGAAAACAGTCTCGACTGCTCCTACGATCAAGCAAGTTTTCCTCGATGTCAATGTAAGAACGGACTCACCGGGTTTCCTACTCTCGCGTTTTCTTTTTATGATCCTTTTAATAATATCACAATGACCCTTCCGATCCTTCCAGAGAATTTTGTGAGTCTAACAGGAATTACATGCGAGATTCAGATCAGCACGATTGGGGCGCTTGAGGAGGTCTGGATATTGGGAAATAACTTCATGAGGAATTACTATTTGATGTTTAATATGGACAACAGTAGTGTCGGGTTCTCCAATATAGCCTCTCAGGTGACCCCGCCAGTTTCACCTATGAATATCCTTTATATGGGCATTGTTGCGGTGATTTTGGCGTTAATGCTACTATTTTGGTGCTTAGTAATCAGGAATTTAGTTTACAAAGGACGAAGCAGAACCTCAAGCTCCTTGGATAGTTCGATGATAATGTCCAAGGAAGAAGAGAAAGAAGAGAGAAAGTACGCTCAGTAGTCCAGAAGAAAGGTAAGACTACGTTAATTAACTCATTTCTCGATTCGCAAGCTTGAGTTTAAATCGTTTTATCGCGTATTTTTTTTTTGAATGTAAATTTTTTTAAAGGGCTTCTTCCCTTGTATTTTCGACCAACAGTGGCTTGCTTATCGATTGTAATTTATCATGAACTCCTAAAGAAGTTCTCTCTCTACTGAAGCCATAAAAGCATCACTAAGATGATGATTATTATTAATAAATCAATAGACAGGTTCTGGTCATGAGAAAATACGCAAAATGCGCAATTACATTAGAGGACAATTTTCTTCCAGTCGGTTTAATTAATTCAAAATATAATTTAACTATATTCAACACAGGCTTTTCATTCATGTCAATTGAAGCTCCAACTGGGCTCGGTGATCAGTTCATCTCCAAAGATTACACAAATCAGAGTCACGGAGGAAACCAATCTTTCAGCAGCCAGCTTTCTCGCAGTTCAAGTCCAAATTCAGCACGGGATCTCAAGGAACGTCTAAAGCTATCCTCGGATTATCATTCACAAGTGTCTCACCAGCGCAGCAATGCAAATTTAGGCGGCTCTGGGAGATCAACGGCGCGTGATGACCTCCAGTATTATGCAGGCACTTTAGACCATAAGCAACATGCAACGACGAAACCATGTATTCGTTTCCATAACATGAAAAAGAGTTATAATATATTTTGAGTAGCGCGATACGCTTCAAGCGAAAATTCGAGAACTAATATCAGTCCGATATATATTGAAGCGTACTATAAGGGTCCGGATCATTATGCTCGAAACAATTCAGATACCAATAATTTCAGTTTTAGCCAAGCTCAAGGTTACTCTAATCAGCGCTATAATGTTTCAAGTAGATTTGTAGGTAATCTCCTGTTAGAAAAGAAGACTAGGGGTGCATATGGAGTGCTAAATAATGAAGAGAGTGCTAATCGCGGCAATGATATCAATTCAACAAACGCAAATAATAAGCCTGGTGGAGTTCCGATGCCTTGGATGACTGGAAGCTTTATTGCCCAAGGAACAGTGTCTGAAAAAACGACAGATTCAGGAATTTTAGGAGGAAAAGAGCAGATTGAACCAACCAACTTGAGTTTTGCTCGCCAAACGACCTCTCATCAAGTAAACGATGTGCAGAGTACGGATGCTGGGGAGAGGAGAATTGTTGAAAGCGTTGGATTTGAATTTCTAAAAAAATCACAACCAATGTCAAGTGAGCGGCTTGATAATTCCTTTCGAGAGAAAACAGTACAAGATTATTTAGAAGAGCTTAAACAGTTGAAAAAAGTGCAGCAAGGAAAAGTTATTGAAGAGCAAGAAATAGTCATTTCCAAATCGATCGCTCGACCAATGGAAAAGGAGAAGTCTAGTGCATTAAATTCTTCTTTCCCTGAAATTGTGAGTGATGATGTTAGTCAGAAAACAAAAGAGATCGAAGAAAATTTGCTCTGTGATGTTAAAACGTCAAATGTTGAAGCTGAAAATTTGGGGGAAGAGCCTGCACCTAATGACTCTAAACAAGATCAGGTTGGGGAAAATTGGCAGCTACAAATAGTAGAATCTCAATTGCTTGACGAAGAAGCGAGCAATACTTCGCGAAAAGTGGAATCAAAACCTGATGATACAGTAAGATGTGATAACAATAAAACTATTTTATCTCAGGGTACAGCGAACAAGGAAGAAACCCACCATATTGAGAGACCTGAGTTAGTAAATAACTAGTTTAATTGCAAATAATGATTTAACCTTCAACCATAAAAGGAACAAGAAAATCAGGTAGCAGTTGGCTCTCTTGTTATAGAGCAAGAGCGAAGGAAAACCCAGCAAGGGTTAAATATTCGACAAGAAGAGGAAAAATCTAATACACTGCAAGATGTTTTCCCTTACGTTGAAAGCGCCTCTAGTCAAGTCATACAAACAACAGAAACTAATTTAATCAGCAATGAGCAAACTCCGAACAGTGTGGTGCAGAACTTTTCGAGGGAGGGGAAGCCAGGATCAGAGCGAGGCATAGGTAATGGGCTATACAAAACTCCAGAAATCAAGACTTTGAATGAAGCATATACCAACGAAGCACATATAAACGAAGGACATGAGCCTGGAACAGAAATTGAGGATTCTAAAAAAGAGAGCCCTCCACTGATACTTTCAAAAACGAATAATGATATAATCACCACTGATGAGCGAGCTGACGTACAAGAAGAGATACAACATGAGCAGGTAATGCTTTCTATTGAATTAGTTGATCTTACTTTCCAAATTTTAGCGAGTGAACAAAGAAGATGAGGAATCTATTCCTGCTATGCAAGAACACCTACAAACGGAAAGCAGAGTAATAGCAAAGCCAACAGAAGAAGAGAAATCAACTGATTTAAAACATTCCGACACTAATATTGAAAACGTTTCAACCCACAAGATGCCAACTGCAGAAGAAATCGTGAACTGCGATGACATTCCTTCGAAAGTTGAAAGGATATCTCAGGAAATAGAACTCGAACGAGATCAAAGAACTGACGCTGAACAGCTACAAACAACAGAATCAATCCCTTCTCCCCAAAAAGATGCAATTAAAGATTCAGCAAGGGAGGACATACTGCTTCAAGCTTCGAAAGATGATATTGAAGTTGTCTCAGCTCGAAACTCCGCTCCAAATGATGAATCACATCACGAGAACCAGAGCCCTGAATTTGTAACAAATTATTTGAACCATGAAACTCACTTTCACCCTTTAGAAAAACAAACATGAAGCAGAAAATTCTGCTATTGTCGAGCAAAATCACAAAAAAATTGAAAGCAAATTGGCCGATTTCCAAGGTGAAAATAATAGCACTAAGGATCATCATATTCCTGCTGAGATTCAGCAAGAAGAAACTTTACAAAAACAGTTGCTGCAGGCAATAGCCCAGGAAACCATGACGGCTACATTCTCTCAGAACGAAGAAATCGTCCCTCAGCTTACCTCAAATGAAGAAGAGAAACGAGAGGAGCAAGCAATTCCTCAAGAGAAACTAATAAAGAAAAAAACAGTCAAAAAGAAGATTGTTAAAAAAGTGAAAAAAGCTACTGAGAAACCCGCTCCACAAATCCAATCTATCCAATCCCAAACTGGCCAAGATAGCAATCCACAGCTACCCACTAACAACGGACTAAATCCAGCTGTGACTAAGGAGTCTGAACCAAAAATGTTAGCAGATCAGAACAACTCTACAGACGTCAAGGAAGAATATATTAATCATCTACAGCGACAACAGCTCGAAACGAATGCGATTAATGAGCCAGCTGAAGATTTTCAAGAGAATCGCCCTGAAAGAAAAACTGAAGAGAGTCTACGTGACGAAATCGTGGCACCTCAAGGAACTCCGAATTCTCTTGAAGCTCAAGAGAAGAACTCGCAGTTTGAGTTTATTTCACCCAAGGTCACTCCAGAAAACCAACTTGACCAAATCTACGACCACTATCAGCCTGAAAATTCTCAAGAAAAAAACCCTACCGATGAGAACATGGCAAACCTATATTCCGAGAGCAGGTAATTAACTTTTTCTCTCTGATACTTTTGCTGAAATATATTGAACAGCCAAAAAGAAATCATTTCTAAGGTCAAGAAAACCTCTAAGAAAAAAGTATCACTACAGCCGCACGTAATTCCAGAGAACGCTGAAGAGGCTCAAAAACAAAAGGCTCTGAACAAGAAAAAAATTGATGGTCTTATTAGAGCGAATGAGCGTACTAGCAATGATAGGAATTCTGATCAAAACTCTCATAATGCAGTCGTTTCACCAAACAAGGGTCTAAAAGGAAGCTCTTTAGATCAAGACACTCTTCAACTTCTACTTAAACAGTCTCAGAATCCAGCAGAGAAGGAACCTGTAAACAAATCCACAAAAGGTCGAAAGAGTCAACAGGGACAGTCGAATATAGGAGCTAATACAGATTGTTCAGGAATGAAAGGGAAGCAGCCCAACGCGACTAGCAGTGTTGGTCCAAAGTCATCAACACAAAATATTGTCCACGGAAGCATTGCTTTGCCTGGTGGTGCTATTGATAAAAAAAACTATGAAGGAAAAGGATATAATATTTACCGAGAGAAAGGACTGATCGAAATGGTAAAGGAAAAGCAAGCAGAGATCATGCAGCAAATAGATAATATCGAAAACTACATCAGTTTTTCAGAGAGCAATACCCAATCCAAACGAGACTCAATTCATCAAGCATACAACCAACATTTTGCTGTGGATAACCAAAAACCTCCTCAAAAGGTCCACCAACCAACTATCATAGAAACTCAACCCAAGTCTGTTTTCTATCAAACAAAAAGTCCCACATCTGCTGACGGGCGGGCCTCCTTAGGAAAACAGCCAGAAGTCCCAGGACGCGTCAGTCATATATCACCTAGAAACAAAGCGAGCATTAAAAAAATACCAGCAGAAGCACAGAGGACCAGTGCGATTGAAATGTCTCCAAATCAAGACCGCAGGTCAAAAGAAAAGAGAGGAAAAGAGTCGGAAATGCCTGCTTTTTCGAGATATCAAGGACCTAAGGTCACGAAACAGGAAACGAAAGAAATACAAATCCACCCACAAAGTCCTGGTCCAGTTATCCGCCTTCAAGAGTCATTGCCTCAAAAACACAAAAAGGCTGCCTCACCTGAGAAAGAAATTCATCTATCTTCCGCTCCACAGACGAATAGGTAGAAAGCTTTTATTTACCTCTTGATTTAATTTTGGTTAGGGAGAGGAATACAACACCCAAACAGAATTACCAACCAAAATCAAATCGGCAAACGATAGAGAGTGCGCGAGAGCAAATTCAGCAGCAATATAGTCCGAGACGGCAAGATAATGTGGCCCAAAACCAAGCTGTTCAGTCAGCAGAGAAAGAGACAAAAAAGCAGCGCAATACTGATAATAAAACAAACTGGGACAAGAATAAAAGTTATGATAATTTTGCACTTGCAGCAATGCTATTGAAAGATATTCAAAAAGATTTGAAAAGATCCAATATCGCGTTTTCTCCTGAAGAAATTGAGGAGATTGCGATCAAGCTGCTTCAAGAAAAGAAACTGATAAAATCTCAGATAACATTTCCAGATCCAGTCCCCACAGTCACCACGAACAAGTAAGTGTTCCTTTGAATATTCATATCTTAGTGAATTGAACAATACTACAGTGCTGCAAATAATAAACCTAAAACAGCTACAGTAGAACGACGCTCAAAACCGGAAAATCAAGAAAAGTTAAAACCTCATTCAAGCAGAGGAACTATTGAGCAGAAAAACCAAACTGAAAACTCCTTTGAGTCTCGTAATCGTGAATTACTGGAGCGAAAGAAAAAATTACTTGATCAAAAGGTAAATACATCATTTCTATATGTAATTGAACATTTTCATTGTATCCAATAGAAAGAACTCATGGAGAAAGAACTCAAAGAGTGCACTTTCGTTCCAAACATAAATAGCAAAAAACCAGCGAGGGCAACTCATGACAAGGAAGAGATGTATCGAAGGAACATGGAATGGTCGAGAAACTTACAAGCGAAGAGAGATGACCAAAGAGAGAAAATATACCAGGATTTAAAGGTAAGGAGATAGCTTTATCAGTAGTATTGAACTTTTGCACTAGGGAGAAGGCATGAGTAGAAGCAGCACAGGGTTCCATATCAATCCAGAGTTCAGATCTCATGTATCTCCAAGAGGAATGAGTTCGAGAAAGAGCCAAGATTCAAAGTCACCAGTAGCAATGTCAGCCCGAGGAAACGATGGCATGAAAATTCTCACAAATTTAGACTTCTTCAGAAAATCGCCTGAAAACAAAACTTTCATGGTCGGAAGTCCACGAGAGTAGTAATTAAATTCCTTGCTAGTCTTTGTTCCAATGAATTTTGAATCAATAGTCTCAAGCCCGCTCCAAGCAAAGCATTGGGGCAGTCTCACGGTTCTTTCTACGATCCAAAGGGTCTCTTTCCAAAGGAGCAGTTGCCTCTCAATTTACCTTCAAATACGACAAATTTAGGGATGATTGGACCTAATACACATGCAAATGGCATTGATGAGGGCTTAGCCGATCTTCATTTCCAAATTTCTCAGCTGGAACAGGTAGCGTATCATGTACCTTTTCAGCCGGAAAGACGGCGCCCAGCTTATAAAGGCTATAGTATTGATTTCCATCAAAATGCGTCTCTAAACCCGGTAAATATTACCGCTTTTATCTGTACTGAGGTGATTATAGGCCAATCATCCTGACAAGGGTCATAAAATAATTTCGATGACAGATATTCATCCGATGGATGAAAATACTAGGCTCGTTCAAGGCGAGAAAGTAGCTGAACACGAAACGCTCAGAAGTTACAGATCGTTAGATCCAGCTCGAAAAACGCACTCAGATCAGGAGCCCTACCAATGGGATAGACTTAAAAACATAGAGCCTCATCTTAATATTACGAAGGTAAGCAGTTACTCTTGTTTGTATGTGGAATTAATTGTATATTTTTGGGAACAGAGAATAAAAGAGCACAGTTCAATCCATCAAAGTGTAGACGGAGGGAGACTATATTCTCCGAGAAGAGATTCTCTCACCGATCTATTAAACTCAGAGTTTCTCAAAAAGAGTCAGACCATTCAGATTAAGGATGCAAAATATTTGGTCTCTGAAGCAAAGAGTGATAGCCAAGCTCATTTTAGGCGAGAGAGCCAAAGCTGAATATAATAAACCTTTGATAGGAAGCAAAATGATTGATTTTATATGATTTTTTTTCTTCTTCATGAGATTTATATGAGTCATATTAATGATATCCATGTTTGAGAAACCAAATAGCTGGAATAGCATACGATAATGACCTCTATCCTTTGCGCTTGTACGAGTAATTTTAAATTTAGGAATGAATGATGCTGTGAAGAGGGGCTAATCTTTGAAATTTCTTCTCTTAACATAGTATTCAGTATTCCTTCTGCACAATAAAACTATTCACCATTCTGCAATAGAAAAATGGATCAACTGTCAAATTGAACTTTCAAGAGACTGATTTATCGTGAAAAAAAATTAAGATGGGGAAGGATGAGCAGGATAACTCATGAGATCACTAGAAAGAAGGACCATCTGAAGGAAGACTAACCTGAATGCGGGGTTAACTTCTTGCCTTCAGAACTGAAAAACGGATAATTCAACGTCATGGAAGGAGATCCGCATCGTTAAAACTATGTACCTCCTTTAATTTTCAAGAAAAAAAGTAAGAATCTTTCTTAAATTATTTTATTTGAGGATATAATCCAACTTTAAAAATTTAGTGATGGAAAGCAAAACTCTCAAAAAGATTTTCACCCGCGAGTTCTACAAACCCTGGGCAGAAAAAGCCAAAACACTTGCTAAAGACGATAAAGTTTTGACTGTTCTTGCCGCTCTCGGTCTCTTCGTCACCGCGCGATGCACAGCAAACTTCCTATGCTACTATTACCGCCATTTCCTGCGTCGTGGACATGACCTGATCAAAAGATACGGCCAAGGATCCTGGGCTCTAGTTACTGGAGCTTCAGACGGTATCGGCAAGGCTTTCGCGCTCGAGCTTGCCGCTCGCGGATTCAATATTATCTTAATCGGGAGAAATCAAAAAAAGCTCGAAGGCGTCGTCGAAGAAATCAAAGCAATTAACAACAAGGCCCAAACACGGATCGTCATCGCTGACTTCTACAACTCTTTCAAGCCTGGATTCTTTGAAAACATCTACAAACAGGTTGAGGACTTGGATATCTCCATCCTTGTCAATAACGCTGGAGACATCCAAAGAGATCTGTTTGATCGCATGTTGCCAACAAATCTGTTCAATTTGATGCTTTTGAACTGCGTTCCTTATACAATCATGTCAAGGTTGTTTATTGAGAAGCTGTTGAAGAGAGACAAGCGGTCTGCTGTGATCAGCATATCTTCTTTGCTTGCTGACCGTTATAAGCTTTACGCGCCTATCTACTGCGCAACAAAGCGGTATAACGATATTCAAACAAGATCGATTGCGAAGGAGTGTGGCGACAGAATCGATGTGCTTTCAACGAAGCCGGGCTTCGTGAACAGTCAGTTAACTCCTAGGAAGGAAGATTGGTTGACAACTGTGCCTTCTAAATTCGTGAAAGTGGTGCTGAGACAGCTGGGACACACCAATGAGATTTATGGACATTGGAAGCATTATTTGAAAGAGAGATTGATGGGTGTACAAGAACTTTTCCCACCAAAGTGGCTGGTGACTAGACAAGAGCAAATTGCGATCAATGAGAAGTTGAATAATTTCTACAATAAGAGAAAGGAAGAGGAGTCAAAGCAATAAGAATGAGCTAAGTGATTATGATTGTGTCTTTGTGGAAAATTTCAATGGTTATTCATGCTATTAATGAACAGCACAGCTGAGACAGGTTATTCATGAAGAGTATTAAATAGAGTTGGATATGGTTATTTGCAGAACTTTATTTCTAAATATGGGAGAAAAACTTAGAAGAAGAGTTTACAAAGTTCGTGAAATTGCTATAAATGCCATTATCTTCCACACACGGAAAATTTTTTAGCGCTAGCTTTACGGAAAGAGTCATGAGTTTTGAGATCGCCCTGAAAATTCGTTTAAAATGTCCGTTTCTGAGATCTACAACTGGGCAACAATTCCGAAAAGTACTGGGTGCACGATCCGGGCTATCCCTCTCTTCCTAAAGAATATGGTAATGACAAGAACTATTAACTTTTTGAACAACGGACCTCTAGTCTCTTTCTAAACAACTTTTTCCTGTTGCATATAAAAGATTCCACCGAATAATAATATTGATACCACCTCTCACTAATAGACCAGCATGTAGAGCCTAATTATATCTTTTCGGAGCTATTTCCAATCTCTAGTTAGAGTTTGGTCCTTATTTAATAGTAAATTCCTCATATTAGTTTGCCTTCACTCTGAACACAAACAAAAAAAAAATAAAGAAGACTATAAGTAATTCTCCAATCTCATCAGTTAAGTGTAAAATCGTATCATTCTTTCCATACAGACGGCGTCTTTGATGGTATTTCCAATGGCGGCTCGAGGGAATATATAATTTCTAATAACCCTCTCACTATCTCTCAATAGTTATTAATTTGATAATTCTAAATTTCTGACTTTTTATTACTCACTCACTAAAAAAGCGCCTCACACGAACCCGATGCATCCTTCATCGTTTTCCGAACAGTTCCAAGCATTCGAAAAGTAATTTCTCTTGCTCCTCAACCCACCATAGCTCACCACGCTTCTAGCACCAAATCTCGATACGAGACTAACCAGCGCCAGCCGTTTATTGGAGGTATCCTAGCAATAATTTCCTCTCTCCTAACGCCATCTCAAGGTGAGAATAAGGCAAGTTTCCCGATTTTCGATGATCCTTCTCCCAATGAAGTCCCTGAGCATATCAAAATGATCTTCGGTAACCACATTGAAAGCCTCTCTCTTAAATTTGTTTATTGATCAAAAAGATCAGCAGCCTGATGATGACCCGTCTCGTAGGAAAAATCAAGAAGCCTTCCAACCCACAGGTTTCAGCAACTACGAGCAGCAGGATCCTTCCAAAAATCTTCAAGACCGTGAGCTCTTAACTGCAGAATTGCCTCTAATTTTCTATTCATTAGAAACCGAGATAAAGATTCCGAGTTTCTCTCAGGTCTTTGGCGGTGTCATGGCCAACAACCTAAGCAACGTTGAGAGAACAGGGCATTCGACGCCTGGTGATGTTGCTTCGCCTTCGAATAGAATAAGTACTCTTTTAGATGTGACATCAGTTCATTTTCTACTCATAAACTCAGATCCTAAGACCGGAAAGAAGTACAGTAACAGTCCTCGAGTCTACAACGTCCAGATCAACGAAGATATCAATTTGATCGAGAGAATTGAAAACCTTCTGACTACTATCTCAGAAAACTATAACAGATATTGCCCTGGCTGTCAAGGCTGTAAGCTGTTACTTATCCCTATTGTCGCAATATGCGCGTTTTGATTAGATATTGAGCTGAAAAAGAGCAATTTCCAGAATATTTCTGCATATTTTTCCAGATCCAAGCAGAGATATTACGTCGTTCACTTCAACTGCTACTTAAAGAGCTCATCGGCATCTTCTACTAAAATTCGAGGATTGAGTGATACTCCGCCGGGTCGATGCATACAAATTCAAGGCCCAGGATTGCTCGAAATGAGCAATTACCTGCGATCGGACAGAAGGACTTATCTGATAACTGTTGAGGGCTATCACCCTCTAAACTCTCAATTGTTCTTCCGAATCGATAAAACTTGCTTCGCACTTGAACACGCAAATCAGGTAGCTCATGACTACAATGGACTCGACCTGACTAGTCTATGTAATTCACTTAGGGTGACCAATTGCTTTACCTTAACCTGACGAGCAAATCGACTTCAATATTTGAGCCAAATCTGTTCTTGATTCCATACAATGAGTTTCGATGCGTTGTCACAATATACTTGACGCAGTCTCTTGATGTATTTCTTGGCTTATTTCTCGAGCATACTGAAAAAAAACTAATTTATAGGAACCGTACCAATTGGAGTTCATGGCTGATGCGTCTGAATTCAAACTGAATTCTGAAACGAAGACAAGACACCTTGAAGTTATTTATGTAATGCAGACTTTTCAAGCACAATGAGAATGTTTTTGAAAAACAGAAAAACCAAGATGGAAACAATATTAAATTGGGCATCCAAGCCGTGCTGGATGTCAATGGAGAGTACACTAGCGCAGTTAATTACAAAATCCCGATATCTGATGCCAATCCTGCCAGTCCATCGTTCAGAGCTGACTTTACTCGTTCTACGTTCTTCATCCTGAAATATTTGATGCTTGATTTGCCTCTCAAGAGAGCCACAACTTCCGTAATTGCAACTTGAGATTTTACAACTCATGTGTCATAATAGACCCGGACTGAGCAGCCGATCAAGCAGCCTGAGCCAAAGACTTCAAGCAATCCGCTACCTCAGATTGAAAAATGGAATCACACCGATCAACTCGACGAACGGAGCACTGTTCAAACTAACCCGAACGTTCAAAACAACCGCATGCAGAATAAACCTTTCTTAAATCCTGTAAATCCCATGTTTTTCTGTCAATTTACTAACTTTATCAATCCTCTGTTATTAGGAAGCACCTCACTTCAGCTTCCAACAGCAAAGCGGTGCTGGAGAATCGTCCTTCGGCAGGATCTATGGTCAGCAATCGAAATCTCCCGTGCCATTTCTCGACCAAAATCGCATTCAAAGCCCGTCGTTGATCCAACAGCAGCAACATTTCTCTCAGCAACAGCAATTCCAGCATTATCAGCCAGAAATGCAATATATGTACCACTATGATGATCAACCTCAGTCTGATGAGGCTGACGACGAAGGCGGCTTTAATCAACCTGAAGACATCGAAAGGTCGATGTCAGGAAACATGCTCCCTAACTTCGGGGTCAATTCTGATATTCCGAGATTCCTTAGCGCCAATAACATGCCTGATCCTTCAAAACAAAAAGTGGTTGCTCAGCTCAACAAGCGAGCCGGCAACTTTTCCGGCAACAGCGACAGCAGCGATGGCACCTCGCCTAATATTACCCCGCAACAAACACAGGTCGAGCTCCGTTCTATCGGCTCAATGGAAAAAATACTGTTCGGAGATGAGAAATTACCTGACGATGCCTTAGAATCGTTTAAACTCGAGGAATATCTTGGAAAGCTGGTCGAGTTTTCGAAAACTCGTAATGGAAGCAGGTAGCAACATAATTTAAACTCACGTGATGTCTAACTCTCTCTTAATCCTATATGATAGAATTCTCCAAAAGTTTTTCCCGCGAGCTAATCAGCAAGAGATCGACATGGTCATAAACGAAATATCTGGAAGTTTAGAGGAGATTATGCTCGATTCTTATGCAAATTACATGTTCCAGACATTAGCTCAAAGCTGCTCGTCAGAGCAGAGGTACCTGCTTCTCCAAAGGGTAACGCTATAGAGGTGTATTTAGCTCGATCTAATACAATTTAAATTCAAGATTGCGCCACTTATGCCGAAAGTCGCTTGCGACAAGAAAGGCACTCATTCTCTCCAGGCGCTTATCTCGATCATAAATCGCGATGAGGAAGAGAAGCTGATTGAGGAAAATCTCAGAGACTATGTTGTTATGCTCTCAAAGGTACTTTTATTTCTCCATGGAGTCCTTGCTCATGCAAGCTATACGATGATAGGATCCTCAAGGCACTCATTTCATTCAGAAGCTGGTGAACTCGATATCGATAGGCAGGATAGATTTTATCTTTTACGCTGTCGTACAAGAGTTCCTTGACCTTGCGAATAACTCCTACGGTCTCTGCGTGGTAAATACTGGACTATTTTGAGTTTTAATTTTACATTCACATCCCGCAGCTAAAAGCATTGATTACTAAAATCCAAAAACAAGATGATAAAAAACAACTGGTGATTCGCCTTGTGAGCGAAAACGTCGACAATCTAATACAAAATCCTTATGGAAACTATGCTATTCAGCATACATTCGAAGTAAGCCCTTTGGGATTGGAAAAATAACTCACTTTTTTAACAATTCGACATAAAAAGACTTTTAAAGACGATTGTTACACTATCTGGGAAAAGATCATCGACAAGGTCTTCCAACTGTCGAACCAAAAGTTTTCTTCAAATGTCATTGAAAGATGCTTAACAACCTCCAATGAAGTAAGACTTGCTCTGTTTGCTTAAATAGATAAAAATTTTACCTTTTACTCAGGAAAATAAAAAGAGATTTATCTTCGAGGTCGTTAAAAGCGAGAGAATCGTAGAATTAATGAAAAATAAATACGGAAACTTTGTACTCCTCAAAATCTTCAACGTATCAGACGAAGGAGATAAAGCTCGTCTCGTCGAGGCTATCCAACGGTACGTGAACGCCATAAACGTGAGCAAATATAAGACTAAATGGCTCACCTTCCTGGATGAAAATAAAGCATACCTGAAAAATACCAGCTCTAAGAACATGCGCTATATGCCTGGAAACGCCTTTTACTCAGGAAACAAGAACGATGCTATAGGTCCTAATCAAGTTAATCAGTTCCCTGACACTAGCGGTGGCGGAAATTCTTTCAAGCCAAGTAATGGTAATTTCGGTGGGTCACAGTTCCCAGGATTCGGCCAGCAGATGAATTACCAAAACTATAATCAATTCTCGAACCAAGGTTTCAACCAGCAGAATGCAAGCACTGGAGGGTTCAACCCCAACCAGAGCTCAGGATTTAATCCGAATTCAAGCCAAGGCAGCTTTAATCAAGGGTTCAATCAAAGTTTCAAGGGAAATACCTACTTCCAGCCTCAGCCCAGTATGACTAATCCTATTCCAACCAGCACGAAATGGCAGCCGAGTATGGGCGGAATGGGCAATACTCAGAGCTTCAACGAATTTTCAAAGGGTAATCAGTTCTCTGGGTATCAACCTGGAGGAGGCTATACTTATGACAACAGTAATTCTCAGCCTTGGAATGGAGGTTTTGTGCAACCTAACTTTCCTCAAAATGGGACCCAGGGCTGGAAACCGATGAATTATGGCGGAGAGAAAGGACCTTATGGCGGTACTGGCGGCGGCTATTTCGAAGGACCGAGAAAATTCTAAGTCGGGCGAGCTGCGTATTCTGAATATGAAAGTTTCCGTGTACTATATTCTGAGGGATATGGTTTAGATCCTACATATATATATTCGATGAGAGGAGTTCTTAAAGTAATTATTAAGCTCGTATAATGAAATTCATAGTCTATTATGGTTTGTTCTTCTCATTTACACCTAGCATATAAGTATTCAGATATAACCAAATTAGCCTTATTTACCCTCGAAAAGCCATCTCAAGTCAACAACTTCGAGCCAAATCTGTCGTGTCATTAGGTTTTCCAATAAAATTTGATTAGCTTATTATTGTTGGAAGTTAAATAACAAAAATTGCCGGATCTCATGGGAAAGCTCTACAAACCGGACGAATTTGATTCGATTACTGAATTGAATATCCCTTTTCTTTTTGAAGACCTGAATTCTGTGCCCAACGAACTGGATATCCAAGCAATACTTAAAGTAGAGCCTTTTTTGCTGTTATTCTTTTTAGAGCCTAATCTCATCCAAAGGCTCTTTCAGAAAAGAAAGACCAGATTTCATTCCAGTTCAAAGGCTGCCAGCTAATTCTCACCCCACCACATAACCCTCAACAAAACCTCCGAGTGGTCGTTCGAATGAGGAGATTCAAGCATAAAACAAAAAAGTACTCTGCTTTGCGAATTTCTAATTAACTCAAACTGTAAATGACGAAGCTTAATCGTTGTGAAGCCTGAGATCGTTGGATTCGTTAAGGATTCCTTTACTTTTGAAGGTATATACGAAGAGAATCTTATCAAAAAGAACGATAATAACCCCTTTGACGCATAGCTTTGCAAGATTTCGAGTTCAAGCCAAAAATTCCTGAGAACTACATTGTGCAGAACGCTAAGCGTAAACTTTGGCTCAGATATGAGGGATTTAATCAGAATTTTAGGATTGCTGGTGGATAAAGAAGACGAGCAACCGACAAATTTGGAAATAAACCCTCGAGATCTCAGTTTTTCGATTGTGCCGCGACAAGTGTCTAAAATTCACAACTTGCTGATCCAAAAGCCATAGTAGAAATACGTTTCTCGATAGAAGTTTTGAACTGAGTTTGAATTCTTAGCGCGCTTATGATGGAGGAAGAAAAAAATGTTGACAATGAGAAAAAGAAGAAATCAGACGTTACGCGCTTTAAACATATGAACTTTAGCGATTCTGTAAGCATCAAAGTGTCATTTGCAGTGTTTGTGACTCGTTTCGTAGATGATACCTGAGCCTGACGTCATAGATCCAGTCTATCTGGACAAACCACAGTTCAAAATTATCCGGGTAATTTGACGAGTGTTCATACCCTTTTAAAGCTCGCTCTTTTAAAGGATCTTTTTGAGCAAAGGCCAATTTGGATCAAAAACGCATTGTTACATGAGCTTCTGAATAAAGAGAAGGTCGAACTCGAATCTTTTTACAGCTTCAGAAAGTAATTCAAGCGATAATACCTCATTTACTAATGCATTATTACGTCAATAAAGGTGTCTCTCCTATATAGCATACAGTTTTAAGGACGGTCCGTGGAAACATGCATATGTTAGGTTTAACTACGATCCACGAGTTAATCCTGAGTCCCTCCGTTATCAAGTCATTGACCTGGGCATCAGAGAGAACGATGTGAAGCTTGAACCTTCAATCAAAAGAAAAGAATTGTAATAGGAAATTCAATTGACTTTATTTTTTTCATTTTACCTCAGTTCAACGTACGATCCGACATTTGCAGAGATACCTACTCAACAGAGGCAGCTGTATCAGCTGTGCGATATCAACAACAAGGAAGTTAAGAATATACTGGAGATCGTTTCAAAGAAAGACCAGGACAGATGTGATGTAAATAAACGGCTTTAGTGTTATATTCTGAACAATTTTTGTCTCTAATAGAAAAAGTTTGGCTGGCTTAGCAGTTTCTCATACAAGCAGATCGTCAAGATTCTAAAGAATAAAATCCAAAGCACCTAATTAGCAAGTGACGACGGTTGCTGGGTCAAGCCATGATGAAGAAAGGAGATACTAACTGAAAAACATCGTTTATCCCTGTATTTATGGTAGTTTTTTGGGATTTAGAGCTAAGCAAATATCTTTAATTGTTCATGTATTATAACGTAATAAAGGATTTAACCAAAGCTTCTGATGGGTTTATGTTTTTAGTTCGTGAGTTTATTCCAAATAGGAATTATTATCGATATCGTTGCGATTTCTTGACCAAAAAAAGCAACCTTTGCTTTTTTTCCCCCTGTCGACAATAACAGGCGTTCTTATATCGTGATTTATCCAAATCACTACGAGCTGTCTTGATATTCTTAGCGTGTGAGAATCATTTGTTCACACGACAAACAAACTTTTTCAGTTATGTCATTGCCGTCATCAAAAAAATTCTAACACTCTAAATTTAGTAGTTTGATCTGGATATATAATCTGCTCAGTTCTGATTAAAATCAGGATCTCTAAATTTATCTATACCTTGTTAAATGCCGAATAAAGACACCACTACTGATTCCGCCACCAAACTGCTCAGTACCTCTCAAGGAACAGAGGTCAAGCGAGCCTTCTACTCCAAAGAAGAGAAACCAGCCGGTCTTTTCAGCACTCTTCCTTATTACAGCATCATAGGCCTTTACGCTCTCGTTTACTGGCTGGTTGTAATCTGCCATCAACCTTGGACCGCCTGCTTCATCGTATTTGTTTTCTTGCCTCTCTCTGACTACGTTTTCCCTGAAGACTGGCTCAATCCTACCCCCGTTCAATATAAAAAACTCGACGATGACTTCTATTTCAGAATTCCCCTCTTCTTATCTGTTGCTGTTGAATGGATATATTACTTCGTTTTCATCAAGCACCTATGCAACGAACCATTCGACTTGATTTATTGGTCAGGCGCTCTGTTCATCACTGGCACCCTCGTCGCAACGAATTTTATGGCAGCTCATGAATTATTCCACAAACACGACGCGCTTGGCAGATGGGTCGGAGGACTCACGATTACCAAAATGCTCTACACACATTTCTTTATCGAGCATCAATATGGTCACCACAAATGGGTTGCGACCCCACATGACCCTGCCACCTCCCGCTTTGGAGAGCCTCTCTACCATTACCTCCCAAGAAGCATTATCGGCTCGTTCATCTCTGCCTGGAACATCGAAAAGAGAAGACTTGTCGAAATTGAGGAGTGCTCTACTCATTGGCATCCAAAGAACAGAATGATCTGGTACGTGTTGGGTTATTTCGCCTTCCCACTTGCGATTTATGCGTACTTTGGCTGCGCTGGCATGCTTGTGTCGTTGTATCTTGCTTTCCACGCAGTCTTCTTCCTAGAGTCGATTAACTACCTCGAGCATTACGGCCTTGAGAGAAAAGAAGTATCTCCTGGCGAATACGAGAAGGTTAATATCACTCACTCCTGGAACGCGCCTCACAGAATTACTAATTACGTCCTCTTTAAGCTCCAAAGACACTCAGATCACCACGAAAACGGCTATAAACCATATCAGACGCTTGCTACCTACGACGAGAGCCCAATGTTGCCAAACGGATATGCCTTCTGCATCCTTCTGAGCTTCTGTCCACCTTTCTGGTTCAAGATTATTAACCCTTATGTCACTGCACACAAGAAGAACACCCCGCTTACCCCTGAGGAGAAGGCAAAGATCCATGCCACAATGGTTCGATTCTTCGGCTATGCTATCCTCGTTTTTGGTGGTCTTGCTTCACTAGGATTCATATTCCCACACAAATCCTTCTAGTTGTCATAGTTTTGTAGGAGCACCTCATATATTGAAGGAAATTTGATTTATATTACGGATTCATCTCCTTAGAAAATTGATATATATATCTCTATAGATAACGATAGATAACGACAGTATTGCAAAATTATGTCTTGCACTGTGTAATCGCTCGAATCTCCTGAAAATATTAGAGGAAATGAAATTTCGTGTTTGGCGTAGCTACAGATTTGTCAGAATAAATCAAAACAACTCTCAAAATGAGTGTATCAAATGGCACAGAGGGAGAACCTAGCACGCAATTCAAAACATGGAAATGCAACATAAATAAAGTATTCTTTATGAAAAAGCTCTTTTTTAGATCTTATCAAGCTGAATCTTCGCAACCTCAAAGAACTTAGGTGCGGAGAATTTTCTTCTCACTGCTTGAAGAGAACTCTTTGGAGAGTTATGAAGCAGCACACACATCTCCTTCGCACAGGTACGGAGCTCTTGCTCAGAGTATTCAGTGTTTCTGACCATGGTCTCGCTCCAGCCCTCCTTCTTATAAAGCTTATTTGTGAGATACACCGCGGCACATGCCAACAAACTAGGCTTATATTTCTGAATCTTATACTCAATCAAGCAGAGCTCTAGCAAATATCGGCCCATGCTGTGGAACTTTTCATCAAAACCGCAAACTCTGCTGTATCTCTCAAAGAAACGGTATGAAGATGTATGCGGAAGCTTGAAATTTAAGGCACATAGGATTTTCCCTTCCATGTCAAGGATTTCGGCTGTGGTGTAAGCCTTGTCGGTAACATATGCAAAATCTTTTAATTCCGGAGGATAGATCTCCTCGTATTTCGAAGCGATAAACATAGACGCCACGCCGACGAGCTGCAGTTTGGTTCGAGGAACCGCAAAGAGTGATAAATATCTGTCGATGAGATTAACGGTCATGTAGAGCGTTTCAGGCACGAGCTTGAATTTCAAATGCACGTCAACCAACCAATCGATGAGAATTCCTCTCATCTTCTCATTGATGTCTTTTTGAACCTTTGTCATGTAGTTAGGATCACAAAGATAGGACTCCTAGAGGGAAATGTCAGGTTTCTAGAGCGCAAACAAATGAGTGCTACCTCTTGTGAGCGGACGTAACTCATGATTTCTTTCACATAAGGAACAACGCATTGAGGATCATGCTCATGCTCAGCGTCAAACTTCTCCATCCCTTCGATAGTCATCATCTTTTGCTCGTCGATCTTGGAAGTTTCAATGGTCATTTTATCATTTCCGCTGAGTGCTCGAGTGTATAGTGGCATTTTCTGCTTGGCGATACCATTGTCGAGGTTGCTGCCAATGTTTGTGAGTTCCCGTCCAAAGGTTCTGGTCACGGATGAATTAGCACGGGTGAGGCTAGGGATCGCTTGGGCTTTTGGAAAATTGCTATTGTTTTCGTTTTGAATGTTCTGCTATGGGAAAGTGTGAGAAATTTGATCGATTTGAGAAGGAAGCGATTACATTGTATAGCATTTGTAAGAAGGAGTCCTTGGAGTTAGTGGTTGCGCAAATTAGAATTCAATTTATTTGTAATTTGAATGCTGATAACGTTTAAGAAGGATAATTGTAAGTTAGAATCTTGGTAAATCAAATTCAAAAATAATTTAGCGAACAATGAAGGAAACTAACCGAATCATTAACTGTTAATTCAAATCGATTTGTCCTCGAATTATAAATTAACAGCTATTTCGCATCTGTTAATTATATTCACAATCTTTCGATTGAAATGGAGCGCAATGCATCCAGGTGAGAGGAGAGAAATGGATATACTGGATTGGTCCTAAGGCTATAATGTGCATACCATGCAATGTAAGATCTACCAGCTTCGTTGATTTGGGTTCTACTGAAAGATTGAGATGTGGATTCAGAGTGGCATGATGATTTGGCATGAGTGTAATTATGGATAACTTGTAAAAGGGATTTCAAAATGCGCATTCAGTATTTTTTTATTTCATCTTTGAAAGCGCAGTGAGCTACAGCTGTCTCATCAAAGAAGAAAACTGAAATAAAAAGATAGAAATTAGGACAGATTTAGGTCGTTAAGCTATGCTGGACAGACCCATTAATAAAATAATTGCATGAGAATCTCGATTAAAGGAACCGAAAACCAAAAAAATGATTTAATAAATTTAGGTCGTAGGATTTAGAAATTGATTCAGCTCTTTGAGTGAAAAGAATTTCGTATGAACTTCATCAAATTACTAAATTGTACTCTTTAGAGCACATGAATATCAATACGTTCATGAAAAGAAAAAATTTGTAGGAAAAAGATTATTCAATGCTACGAGTAGTTGGATATTCAAAAAGGCAGCAATTCATTGCCGGAAGAACATACAACAACATAGTATATTCAATATAGATTTTCCTTGAGAATACTAGTCATTAGCGTTCATGTTAAAATTTTGATATTGAGTAGTAAACTGAGTGTATTTCTATTTTTCTTGTACAACATTAGCTCTGCGTATGTTTTGTTAACTATCAATTAGAAGTTTATCGATTTGCTCTCGTGGCAATTAATTAATTCTTTCAACCAATTTCATTTCACACAAAATGAAATATACTTCCTTTTTAGACATTGAGGTTTAAACAGTATTACATTATATTTATTTCTGGGATCTTGTTTTATTCATTTCAACTTGTGACTAAAGAACCTGAAAAACTACCAATACTCTTTTGGGTATAACCTATCATCTCGTTTAGGCGTGAAGCCTAAGGAAATTTCAATCGATCCATTACGAATCAGACCAAGAGAAAAAACTTGATTTAATTGCTACTTTTAGCTTTTTATTTTAGTCATTATAATTCTATCAGTTAGCTCTTTAATTAGGCAGTTTATAAAAGATACTGCAACTGTTCTTTGATGGTGCCGAGAGAAAGTCTTCCAAAACAACCATCCCTACCAAGGCCGAGATAGCTTCCACTTCCCCACTTTTTTTTTTCTCCTCTCACTTTTTTCCTCAAAAGAGCAGCTTTTATGCTTCATTTCATCCAGAATTCGAAATGTCATCGCGCTATATGTGGCAGTTATTGTTGAGAGACAGCATTAATTTGTCATTGTCATTCTAAATGGGAAAAAAATTTGACTCAGTCTAAAAAAAAAAGAAGCACAAACCTTGTAGTTAAACTTAATACATGGACTTTATCGTGGTTAAGAACATAAATACCTACATTCAATTCTCTCAAGTAGCTTCTCCTTGGTATTTTTCCAGAGAAAAGAGATGAGATCTCAAGCTTCTCCGCTTTTTTTTTTTCCTCCTCCTCAAAATTCTTCATATGCTTTTAATCGTAGCTTTTTTTGGATAAAGGTAGTTCTGATTAAATTCGCTAATTTTTAAATAGCAATTTAATCGGCCATAAAAATAATCGCGAACTCTAATTGTCTCTAAACGCACCATGGGTTGTAAAAACAGCAAATCGGACTTTGGTAACGTCCGCAGGGTGGCTGCCTTCCCTCGATCCGCCGAAGCGGTCACTATGTCGACTCAAGATATTTACAGGGTCTATAGATTTGACGCGAGAGCAGTTGGTAACCTATTTTCACCTTCATTCAACCTCTAACCCCACTTCTTACACTAGGTCACGGCCATTTCGGAACAGTCCGGACAGCCACTCCAATCAACGAAGCTGGGAAAATATACGCCGTGAAAACCGTTTCTCGAGAAAAAGTAAAAAAGGACCTGCAATTTCTCCAACGAGAGCTAAAACTCCTTCGCGACCTCGACCACCCAAATATCATCAAACTCCATGAAACCTATAATAACGGCGAATTTATCCACTTTGTTATGGAATACTGCAGCGGCGGGAATCTCATGGAATACGTGCTCAAACGCAGTTTCCTTAAAGAGGAAGAAATCGCTAAAATAATGACCAAAGCGTTTTCCGCCGTAAAGTATCTTCATGAAAAAGGCATCGTCCATAGAGATATCAAAGCCGATAATTTCCTCTTCTCTTCCAAGTCCTCTGATGCTGAGCTCAAACTCATCGATTTTGGGCTCTCGCGGTCAATTAAACCCGGCGAAAAACTCACAACTCAAGCAGGAACTCCGCTTTTCATCGCTCCTGAGGTCATAGAAGGGAAATATGATGAAAAATGCGATTATTGGGGCTTAGGCGTCATGCTGTATTTCTTTTTAACGAAGCATTTTCCTTACGACGGCGACACCGTGCCTGAAATCGCGAAGAATATTCTGAAAAGCAAAGCATCTTTTGAAGGTAAACAATGGGAAGGGGTCTCAGCTGACGCGATCAACCTCTGTAAGAGACTCCTCGAGAGGGATCCAGCAAAGAGGATAACAGCAGCAGAGGCGCTTGGGCATCCTTGGATCAAACTAGTCACTAAACAGCCAAAATTAGACCGCACCCTCACTTCGAATATCGTTGGCAGCCTCAGGGCCTTCACAAACGATAGAAGACTCAAAAGAGAGATACTTAATGTCTTGCTTTATTACCTCAATGAAAAAGAATTGAAACAATTACATGAGGCGTTCGCGTACTTCGATAAAGATCGTTCAGGGAGCATTACCGTCGCTGACCTCAAATCCGTGATTAAAGAAAATAATATTCAGGTAGCTGATGATGAACTGGAGAATATAATATCGAAAGTAGACCTCGATAAGGAGCACAATATAAGGTATTCGGAGTTTATGCTAGCTGCGCTGGATTCGAGTTATTACCTATCGAAAGAGAGATTGTGGGCCGCGTTTAAACATTTTGATTTGGATAATTCGAATTACATTACTACGGCGAATGTGAGAGAGGTGCTAGCAAGAGCAGGCAGAAGGATTCCTCAGGAGGAGATAAATGAGATGATAAAGGAAGTGGACGCGAATAAAGATGGAAAGATTGATTTTCAGGAGTTTTGTAAGATTGTTAAATTTAATGAATATAAGGCTGAAACGCCAAAAGATTTTGATATGGCATATATCACTAAGACCACAACGTTAAGAAGTTCACAGGGGCCGGGAAAAACCTTCTTCCAGGCTACCGAGTCAACTATTTAATTGAGGATGCATTCGTCGACTGAATTTGATATTTGACGCTTAACATAGTTGAATTTTTTCATTGTTAGTTTTGATTTAATAGATTCTGAAAAAGCCTGCCTCTCAATTCTAAACACCTCTCTTTTAAACAAATATAACGCGCATCTGCTAGGTAAGACATTTTTATTGGTAATATGACACATATTACAGCTTTTAAGAGACTTCATTATCAATGCATTATAAATTATTATTCTTTTGTGCCATAATTATTAAACAAATGAAGCACTTTCCCAATGCGAATTTGTATAAGTTTTTCTTTATTGATACGAATGAAATAACTTAACAACTTAGCAATTAATCAATTTCAAAAGCAATCCCAGCAAATGGTAATTCTGAGCTATTACTTTACATAGCATCAAGACAAATCAATTCAAGAGACTTAACAGCCCATTTCTGGGTCCATGAATCTTTATTCAGTCTGAGAATCGCGAAGTCCCCTTGAGAAAGGCTTCCTGGATTTATTACCTCCCTCCTACGTAAAGTCGCTCGGCCTGTTCCTTCATGTGTATGTCCATGAATATTCGCTAAAATATTGTTTTCTTCTTTCATGACGACTTCATCCAGGAACTTAGACCCAGACTCAATCAAATCAGGGTAGTCCTGAAAATAATCCTTTGTTGTTGAACTACTCCATGGTCCCACATGCGTCGCAAGGATCGTTTGCGTAGCGCTATTGAGGTAGCCTTGAGCGATTTCTTTGAAATTTGCGGCTAGCTCTTCATCAGATTTAAATGGCCAGCCTCTCCAGTGTTGTTTCTCGCCAATGTACCCTGGAAGACTGCCTCCGAAGCCGACTATTTGGAGTCCTTCAGCTAGTTTGAAAGCTCTTCCATGAATATTGGTTGAATGCTGTGTCAAAGTGGGTCTTTCAGTGAACAGTGACGGAGCGTCATGGTTTCCTGGGATATAGAGGATTGGAACGGAAAAGAATTCCAAGTAGAGTAGTTCGTTGCTGATGTTGGATTCCAGTTTGCTGGGAAGTTCTTTTTGAGTCTCAGGGTCATTGTTATCTAAATTATCAAAGTCGCCGAGCCCGATGACATAGTTGATTCGTTCTTTATTCTTCTCTACGTACCAATTTTTCAGTTTCTCTAGTTTATCTGTAGCTACGTGCAAGTCTGAAACCAGCATTAACGTCAACTCGCGATCAGCTTTTTCCTTCGCACCAAAAGGATGGTCCTCAACCTTCTTTGTTTCTTCGATGCTCATTTCGTTCTCCTTTTTTTCCATGGATTTTCGATTAAAGATTCAGAGTGGATAACTAAATTATTTTGCTAAAAACGCGACGTATCTTACTATTTAAGGTTAACTTCCTTATACCAGTGTTTTAAATCAACCTTATAATTAAATCAGGACTTGCCAGATTTGTTCAGAAGGAACGTATTTTGAAGAGCAATACCACGTAAGCGAATTTCAACTGACAAAAACTGCTTTCTTGCTCATATCGCGTTCGAGGGGC
>ENA-UOTX01000468-UOTX01000468.1-compost-metagenome-genome-assembly--contig:-NODE-468-length-42905-cov-18.258382_pt1 | contig 42905 bp, 37 predicted proteins | sample MGYA00238143_ERZ746982 | MGnify/ENA primary metagenome ERZ746982 (study PRJEB28758, sample SAMN06268862) | compost metagenome | isolation source: single cell | place: USA: California, Emeryville, Joint... | reverse complement strand
GATGAAAACATTGTAATTTATAAAATAAAAAAATGATATTTTTTTGCCTATTGCTCTCAAATCTTCAAGACTAAAGCTCGCATTCTTCATGAAAGAATTTTTTGTTCTGGAATTATTTCCATTGCTGTATTAACTGATATATTATCTTACCACCCTCACTTAATGAAACTATAAATAAATTTTCTCGTTTGCTCGTTAGCGACAGCCTTGAATAACTTAATGTAAGATTTACTCGCTCAGAAGCTCAAAGGCTTTTCGATGAGAAGAGTTTTTTTCAAGGAGTCTAACGCGAACCCCTGCGAATCGTTTTTTTGAAAGCATTGCTTAAACGCAAAAAATCATATCGATAAAAATCAAATTACAAATAACTTGTTGATATTGTTTAAGGCCTAAAAACTCTTAAACAGCAAGCAGAGTATTATATCAGCAAGCTTAACCAATGAAAAAATCATCATTTAGCTCAATGACCATCGACTTTGGCACTGCGAAGGTGAAACTCAAGGATCAGATCGGAGCAGGCATTATTTCAGCTGTATATACCACAAATGACCCAAAATACGTCGTTAAAATTATCAATACTTCCGAGCAAAAGGGCTACACCTCTTATCAGAATGAGAAATACGCGTTTCAGACGATCGGACGCCATGAAAATATTATTTATTGCTCGGATTTTAAGGATAATCTCACTGTCAAGCAAGTCACTTATGGTTGTTTGCTTCTGGAGCACTGTTCGTTAGGGTCGATCACCGGCATGCTTAGTGCAAAGAAATTAGTGCTGTCTGAAGCGAAAATTTTGCAAATATTGCACGATGTTGTGGTTGCATTGAATAAATTGCATAGCTGCCGTCCAGCAATCGCGCATCAGGACCTTCGGGCTGAGAATGTGCTGCTTGCAGAAAATGGAAGCTTCAAAATCTGCGATTTTGGCAGTATCAGTATCAATCAGTACAATGATATCAACAGCGAAAACAGATACGATATCGCGGAGGAAATAGAAATCAATACAGTTCTGCAGTGCCGCGCTCCTGAGCAATCAGATCTCTACTCCGGCTATCCAGTTAACGAGAAAGTTGATATCTGGGCGCTTGGCGTTTTGTTATTTTTCCTTTGTTTCAACCAACAGCCTTTTGAGACGAAACTCGCGGCGCTTAACTGCAAATACACGATTCCCAAAGAATCAAAGTTCTCTGAGTCGCTGCTGAGCCTGTTTCCGAAACTCTTCGTTCTGGACCCCAGGAAGCGGCCGGGGACTAGCGAAGTGCTGGCTTATTTGCAAGAAATATCAAACAAAGGGTTGAGCCCGGGATTAAATATATCAGAGGTGCAGAAGGTGGTTCCTATGCAACAAATTGGAAAGGCCAGCTCCATGGGAGTGACTAGCTCTATGGCGGTTGAGAAGACGACTGATAGTCCATCCTATCGTTCTCCACTTTTGGAAAGCTCTTCGAAGGCCGCAAAAAGCAATGGGAGCGTCCAGGCTCGACGGAAAGCAAGTGACAGCCTCCTTTTCAAGTCCAGCGCCGACACTATGAAAGAAATCAAGCCGACTTTTATGGATAAAGTAAGCAAGTTTGTTAAACTTAAAATCGCGAAGACAGAAGGCTGGATTGTGTCTGCGTTGGAAGAGAATGAGGACGGCCCGAACCAGAAGTACGTGCGGTATCTAATTATTTTAAGCTGGAACAAACGCGACAAAATCTCACAGTTCTACAAGATGCTTCATCAAAGAATTCAGAAACATTCAGAAAGCACTATCATCGCATTGAAGGCACTTATTGTGCTGCATAATTATTTTAAAAAAGGCCCGCCTGACGTGCTCTCACCTCAACTTAACAGCGAGAACGGCCCGATGGCGATCCTGAAATCCTTATATGAGACTTGGACGAAGATAGCTCAGCTGCCTGCCAGCACGACTTCTAAAGACAAGAAACGCAGCGAGTATTCGACTCTGCTTATAATTAACTACACAACGCTTCTCCTTAAGAAAATTAAACTCAACGCCAAGTACTCAGCCACGTTTGAAGGGAATTTCTCACTCAATCCTTTCTTTTCTAACCAACGCGAGAATAACTCCCCTTTGGCTGTCCCAGTCTTCGAAGAGTTGCTAGATTTCTTCGAATCGATAAATAATTTCAGCAAGGGCTTGCTCAAAAACAAATGGCTCTGGAGGATACAATGCAGTCTTATTCTCTCAGTCATTGACGAGGCTTACTGCGTGTTTTGCGTGCTTGTGCACCTGATTTCTACATATAAACAAGCCACGAATTACATCACAGTGCAGGTGGATCGCTCGCTTATCGAGAAGAATATCAGGCGAATAGAGCAGAGGTTCGATGCTAACGTGAAGAATTTGCAGCATTTTATCGCGAATTGCAAATCAGTGATGGAGTCTAATGAGCTACAGAGCATCCTGCCCACGCTGCCGCAAGAGATCGGAGACCACATACAGTCGATACCGATGCTGCAGCCGAATAAAGACAACCAAGAGTTTAATTTGAATCTCTTTTTGAATTCTAACCGAAGCATCCTGGGGATAAAGATCCCGCTGAGCTATGGTCTCGCGGTTTCTGATATAAATATTGATACGATGCTAAGTAATTGAGTTGCCTTTTCGCTTTGTTAATATATTGCTTGTATCTCATAGAAATGGAGGAAACCATGGATTTCAAGTCAAATACCCCACAGCAGAACCAGCCGACGTCTTTTATAAACCAGCAAACGCAGGCGTTAAACCAACAGACACAAGGGCTGAATCTGCAATCGCAGCAGAAGCAGTATTTTGCCGAGATTGAGAGTCCAGGTCCGAAGGAGTTTCTAACCAAGCAGCAGCTGCAGCCGAGCCTTCGAGTGCAGCTAAAGGAGAACCAGGCGTTGATGAAGAAAACTCATACTAAGCATATTTCTCATGGCTCTGATTTCGATAGTGTGTTTCCTAACCTCAGCAACATTTCCACGGCAGTGTCAGGCAAAACCGGCGGGAAAGTCGACCTATTCGAAGGGTTTAATTTCTCAAAAGACCCTTTCCCTACCAAAAGTGCTGCTGTTAACAACGGTAAGAGATCTCGGGTCAAATTGACTCCTCTAATGGTGTTTAATGTTAGAGTTTGATAGTCCAAATGACCAAAAGATGAAAGAAATCCTCAAGATTGACTCGAACTCTGGCGCGCTGTATAAGGAGTTCTCTCACCAATCCATCAACTCGGTCGTGTTTAAAAACTCGGTTGAGGAGAAAACTTCTTCCCCTCAGCCAAACGTCAACGCGAATGAGATTTTCTCACCCACGAAGCCTTCTATCAACAACCAAACAAAAAACACGAAGAAGGGAGCTTATACGTATTTCGAGAATAATGACGATTTCGTTGAAATCCCTATCGACGACCTCACTGAAGTAACTGTAGAAGATCTACCTCAGGTCTCTCTGGAGGATACTCCAACCAAAATTGGAGCGCATCACAAACCTGGAATTCATATTCAAAATAGATCCAATAGCGAGCTCTTTCCTGGTGGGATGCCTATACTTGACTTTGAAGGGAGAAAGAACATTTTATCGTCTTCATTAAATTTAAACGACCTTCGTCGGAAAAACGGAAACGTGCACTCTGGTATAAGCAGTCCGGCAGATGGTACCATCGAGCAAAGGAGCCCAAGTAGATACGAGGTTGCGCAGCAAGGGGAGGAGGGAAAGAATGCTAGAGAGAGACCAAAGAGCAATAACCCTTTCCAGCGCCTTGATCTGAAGAGGTCAGCGCAGTTCGAGGTCCAAGAGCAGAAGAATTTCACAGGAACTGGGTTGAAAAACACCAGCGAGCTTTTCCCTCGAAAACTTCCTGAAACAACTGTTAATCAAGTTAGTAAAGAGGCGAGTAATTCGAAACAAGATAGCAATTTGAACAAGGGTCAGGCGAAACCAACTGAAGCGCATCAGAAGGCTCCTGCGGTGAATTTGCTTGATCTTGATATTGAAGACGTGAAGGAAAACGACAATCCTGCTCCAGTGAGACGGACAAAATCTGGCATGAATGCTGATACTTTGAAGCAATTTATCATTGGAGAAGTTTCAAAAAGTAAGCAGTTTATTCGCAAATCAAGCAGAGTTCTCATAACAACAATGCTGTAGATGTCAACGATTGGATTATTAACTACAATACATTGAAAATAATCAAGAAAATCGGATCAGGCGGCTCCGCAGAGGTTTTCCAAGGTACTTGGCGAGGAACTGATGTCGGTAATGAGATCTTCCCCTTTACATTTCATAAGATTTGCATTCCTATTAGCGATTAAGAAGCTAAACACGACTAGCATTGAGGAAGATCGCGGTAAAGAGTTTGAGCGCGAGATTGCAGCGTTGGTGAAGATGAGACCTCATAATAACCTCGTAGCACTGATGGGAGTCAGTCACCATGAGGATAATCTCTACATTATTACGGAATTCTGTCACGGAGGCACGCTGTTCGAGTGGCTGCATAAGAAGAAAGATTTTCCAATTACCTGGTCGCAAAAAATCAAAATCGCCAAAGACATTGCCAGCGGCATGCTTTATCTTCATACCTGCGAGCCTCCAATCGTCCACCGCGATCTAAAATCACTAAAGTAAATCTATAACTTACCCCGAAAACTTAATTAAGTCCTTTTTCTCCCTCAAGTTTGCTATTAGACGCGCCTATCGAGAAAAACAGTGACCGGCTTACTGTAAAAATCGCGGATTTTGGCTTGTCTAAAGTGCAGGACGTCTTGGAAGAAAACATGACAGGCCTCATGGGAACATACGTAAGTCCAGCCCTTCCTTCTCTAACTTCTAATCCTCTATGATTAGCATTGGATGGCGCCTGAGGTATTCGATAATAAAGGCTATACACTTAAAGCTGATGTTTTTTCTTACGGCGTAACTCTTCAAAAAACACCTCAGATCTTTCATCATTTCTATCATATTAGATTGTCCTTTGGGAAATATGTACCCGGCAGACACCTTACAAGGACTTGAACTCACCGGCGGCAATCATGAAACATGTCACAATCGAAAAAGGACGTCCAGACCTCACATTAATCAGCAGCAGTTGCCCACCTGAAGTAAAATTTTCATTACTCATGACTTGACCTCTTACATTAATTTCAAATAGTTCATTGATTTAATGATACGGTGTTGGGACCAAAATCCCTCAAAGAGACCAGGCTTCCAAGAAATCTTAGATTTTATAAAGAATTTGAAGGTTTGATTCGATTCTTCGTAACGACGTTGGTGTTGTAGCACTATCACAGACGTTAAACTCTTCCTTTCAACAATATGACTTCCTATATATTGTTTAGAAATTTGGAGCAGGTCGCTGTAGTGTATTGCTCCAATTCCCAGATCTATCTACGAGATTTTCTGTCCGATAACTACTCGATATTTCAATCGTAGGGCTATATATTTACTATTTCTATGATAAAAAGCATTTCTACAATTACACCGCACAATAATGTGTTATGCTCAACTTTAATGATCTGAAATTTATCTGGAACTTCCACGCACTACAAACTCTTTGAGCTTCAAAGAGAATCAATGCATATAATAAGACGGTATATATTTGTTTAAATCAACGATGAAATAGGCGTAAAAGAACTTTTTTTCCTTATGCAAAGATTACATAAAGAATTTATGTTTCAATTCAAGAATTGTTGTCTCATTCATCAATATCAAACATCGCAATAATCGAGTACACTGTCCCAAATATCCCAGCGATCGCTCCGATGCCCATAATCATGTAATTGAAGTACTTCTCTTTATTGGTAATCGTTTTCTCGAAGTATTTGTTGTACATGGACGTCGTCAGTATGAAAGAGATATAAGTGTAAACCAGCGATCCAATGAGATTGATAAAGAGCCCAAAGCTTGGAAGCGAGAACGCGATCAAAAAGACGAACACGTTGACGATATTTCTCAATATGTATCTTCGATACTGCATCGGTTGATTCTCAGGTCCAGTCACGAACTTACGGATTGTCGCATAGGTCTCCAGGATCTGAAGAGCTGGGTACATGGCTAGCGGGTAGGTAAAAATGAGAGCAAACGCGTACAGCACTTGAATCGTTAGATAAAACATGCTGTCGATAGGGAGGTTGAAGAAAATGATTTCGATGGTAGACTCTCCGAACGCGATGTATGACAGCGACGAGAAGATTAGATACATGATTGTGAGTACGAACATCACGGTTCTGAGGATCTTCCCGAAGTCGGAACTCGTTCTCATGCTTGCTCTGATCGGGAAGATCAGCCCGATCCCTTCGAAGGCATAGACTGAGATACCGAATATGTAAGGAAATTTAGAGAAGTTAAAAGTGCCCAGCTCTCCCCAGAATAGCCCACGGACATTTGCGTCAGTGGAGAAGACGTAGATGTCATAGATCATTTGAACGAGGAATCCGAGCATCATGAGTACATTGGCGAAGAGCGAGGGAATGTAAAAATAATGCATATTGCTTATGAGACTCAGCGGCAGGATGAATACGAGCGCGAAGAGTACGTAAATAAGAGGCGCATTGCAGAGCCCTTCGACCTGGTAGGAGCAGAAGACGAAGGCGAGGAACTTGCTAACGAACAGCAAGTACCCGATGCAAGCGCTGAACTGCATCAGCAGAATGCAGACCTCTGCGACTATGCGACCCCATCGCCCAAGGACTCTTTGAGCGAGACCGGGTAGGGAAATACTAACGGCTTTCATATGATCAGCGACCCGGACCGCTTGATCGAGGGTTACATAGTTTACCGCGCCCAATATGATAGTCGTGAAGATTGATAATCCAAGGCCTGCTTCTTTAAAGCTGTGTGGCATTGCAAGGACGCCGGTACCGATAAACCCTTTGAATAAACTGATGCCGGTAGTTAAGTTGTTTCCTTTCTTTGCGTTCTTGGGCGTGAAGCCAATTAATTCAGGGGCGACTGAGGCTGTTGTGGATTCAGAGGAGTCTCCTGGTATCTCGATCTCGAGTCTTTTCATTTTTTTTGGCGTTCTAAGCATGGTGAAGAATTAGAAGACTATATAAATGGAAGATTGGTACGGTGAGGTAGTAATGTTATTGGAGCTTTCACCAAGATCTACGCTGGCGTTGGGTTCAGCTTCTGTTTGCAATTCGGTGCCAGAGACATCTGTCGCTTGAACGTTAGGTTCACTTTCACTCATTTTTGGTTAATTGTCAAAATTTTAATTTTTTTCAGCTAATTCATGCTGTTTCGTTTGAGCTAAAATCGGGTTGTAACAAACTAACTAAGACTAAAGTTTTTGATATTTTATAGATGTTTGCTGTAGAGAACGCTCCTTTTGAAAACTTCTGGAGAGTAAATTCGATCAAGCTGCTTTTAGAATCCCAGTGGAGCAATATCAGAAACGGTTTTAAGCGTCTTTCTCAGCCAATTGTTCATTAAAATAAAAACAAAGTCGAAATATTTTGAATTAAATTAAGCAAACGCTCTTAAAAACGCGAAATCGAAGCGTTTTTTATGGGCAATTGATCACGACCCTGAAGAATACCTCTTTTTTTTTTTGAGAAGAACAGCTCGCACTACACACCTGTTTTTCAAGACAAAATTCATAGATTTTCACATAAAGCTCTACGAGCTAAAACGCGGGCCAATAATCGAAAGAACAAATTTATTCTTCAATGAGCAGCGAATGGTTCACACTCATTCCATAGTAATTACTATTCAGTCATGCATTCATCTAGTACGGAGGGTTACACAGTACTTGGATAATTAATACGTGAATATCTACAAGCATATAAACGCTCTTCTCCTCAACAGCATCCACTCTTCGTTGATCCCTGCTGGCCGCCTGCCTCTTGATCGGGCGCTCTCAATCCAAACTTATCATCTAAAGCTCATGTAAATAACCTGCATTCAACAATATTTACTCTGCTCCTTTTGGTTAGGCAGCTCCTCCAGCGCTTGTTGAGTCGTCATTTGCATTGAAGGTTCAGCGCCAGTCAGCAATACGGCAATGCGCTTAAAAAGTTCAGCGATGCTCTGTCCGGTCTTAGCCGACGTCTCGAAAAAAAGAAGTTCGTGCTCTTGAGCTTTTTCCTCGCCTTCCGCAGTGCTCACAGCTCTTATAAATCGCATTATAATCCAGCAATTTTTTAAAGAAAACGCTACCTTTTCTCTTCTATGTCAGCCTTGTTCCCTAAAAGGCAGATAATCACATCGTTTCCTCTCTCTTCCCGAACATATTCAACCCAGCGATTGACATTTTCAAAGGAAGTCCTCGCTGTTATAAAAGTTATTCGTTGGTAGGGCCAATCTCATTTACATGTGATATCATAGACGATAATCGCAACCGAAGAATCTCGAATGTAGGACGGGATCAAGCTCCTGAACCGCTCCTGACCAGCTGTGTCCCAAAGCTGCAATCGCACTGTTTTTTCATCATAGTAGAGCGTCTTCGCAATGAAATCAATGCCTATGGTGGGCTAAAAGGATTCAAATTTTCAAAAATGATTGGGTTTTACTTTGTCATTGCCGTCGAATTTGTCATGCACGAATCTGTTTATAATAGAGGTCTTTCCTACAGACTGATCGCCCAGAAACACGAGCTTGTATTTTGAAAGAGCACCGATTTTGCCTTCTGCCATGATATTTTGAGACCTTATGTCCTGAAAAAATTTTAAATAAATATTTTACGGTATCTGATAAAACCATTCAGAGGCAATCGTCTTGACTATTAACGATGGCAATTATGAGCATCTCAACCGTTAGCGGAGACAATGAAGCGATAAGAAGATTATACCATTTAATATTACAACAAAACAGTCACATTTGAGAAAAAACTTCAGTATACAAGCAGTTCAAAGTTTTCGACACAGTTTAAATTCTATAATACAAGCGCCTGGATTAACAACATCGATTTTATGGGGGTAGTCGATAGAAAAGCATTTTATTTCGTTACTGTTGGTTCCTCCTCCTCTTTGAAATTAATTTCATTAGCTTGTTTCGTCATGAAAGAAGTACTTTTTATTAGTTTCCTATCACCAGTATACGTTAGCGTAGGCAATTGGTCATCTTTTAAGATTGGAGCCTTATATGTAGAAACATCGTTCGGATCGAAGCTGGGATGAAAACTTCTCATCTCAGCGTAGATAAGCTTTCTGTAGTCATCGATGTCTTTGGCTTTCTCTTCATATCTACAATCAAACTTGCTCTCACACACAATTTCAAACTCCTTTTCGCGAATATCTGCAAAATAAGGATGGTCCAAGATCTCCTCGCAAGACGGTCGTTTGCCCTAGGAATAAAATTAACTACAAGAACAATGCTTCACTAGTACTGGATTAAATTTGAAAATTTTCTTTAAGAGGTCTATCGCTTCTGCTGAAGCCCCCTTGAATAATGCCTCGAGATCCATTGGTTCGCACTGAGGTTGCTTTTTCATGTAATTCCGTGCGGATTCGTGGGAAATTTTTTCAATGTCTTCATCCGAGGGCTTCCCCAAGAACTCCATGAGCAAAGCAAGCTGAGGTATACAATTGATGCTTTAATTCTCTGTGCTTGATATACTTGATTTAAATAATTCTTCCCTGGAAGAAGAGGCTTCCGTAAGAGCAACTCTGCGAAAATGCACCCTATCCCCCTTTAAGCATGAGTGATTAGGTAAAATACGTGAGATCAACCAATTTACCAGATATCAATAGCTTTGGAATAGTGCTCCCAAGAAAGCAAAAGCTCAGGTGCTCGATACCATCTCGTTCCAACGTACTCAGTCATCGCTGTCTTAATAAACAAATGTGAAATCCCAACGAATGGATAGCTATTGCATACTACTACGTTTTCTTGAAGCTCAATAGCTCTCGCCATTCCAAAATCACAGATCTAGTAAAAATCATCAGACTGTTCAAAAGAAAGAGTTGAAGACCTTGATAGAGCAGTCGGTTGAAATGAGTATATTGCCTGGTTTAAGGTCCCGATGGATTATATTGGCTGAATGAAAGTACTCAAGTTCAAAGAATAAAACATCTTGTTCGGTCAATGATTCGCATTACTTTAGTAGCGCAGACGATTTGATACATAAAAAACTGAATATGATCGGCTGAGAGTTCTTGCTTTGAGTTAATCACCTCCTCCAAATCCGATTCCATGAATTCGGTTACGAGATACACATCTCTGAACTGCTCGTAAGGAAGCGGATTGATAATATCGCTTAATTTCAATATATTCGGGTGATTTAGGTGCCTCATCATTTTAATTTCTCTTGTAAGTCTTTTGGTTATGGTCAAATGCTCGAATGGCTGTAATATCAACACTATCTAACAAACTGGGAGAAATACGATTACCTTCATCATCTTCTTAATTGCCACCATCTTTCCCGAGCCTGCATGTTCGGCTTTGCATACGACTCCATAAGTGCCTTGCCCTGAGTAATTAAATAGAGTGAATGTGTCTATTTCTCGGTTTTACCAATGCTATGTTTCGCAAGATAACGTTTATCTAGGTCAAAGCGATGGCCAATGACTAAAAAAGAATCGAAATTCGCATCTTCGTTTTGAGGCTGACTAGTTTTTTTCTCGGCAGGTTCCATTTATTTTTTATTTCAGATTAATAATATTTCAAAGATTTTTCAACTATGAATAAATTTACTCAAATTGTGTAAGTAACAATTCAATTATAGAGTAATGACAACAGTTTCTAAGGTGATTGTAAGCGAATATGATCCTTTAAATGGACTTTAATCATTAGGAAGGATAGGTCGATTCTGTCAGTATAGTGATAAACCTCAATTGTATTTATTATCATAGTTATTATCGTAGTCTGAGTGGGGTGGGGGCTAAAGGAACGGCTTTTCGTAATTTTCTGCCGACCTCTTTGATTTTCCTTTCTACCCGAGTGAACGAAGCATCAGTGTTAGTCCAGGTTTGAATGGTGGACTCGAAGCGATCTGAGAGGAGTTCGGCTTTCTTGTCTGCAAGTTTTAGAATCATTAGCACACCAAGCACTATACCGATAACATAAATCAACAAAAATTTCCTCTGAAAATTACTTTCATATGTTGACGGCTCTTCGCCTCTAGGCAGTTTCTTTTGAAATATGTCACGAGCCTTCAGCTTGCTAATTTCGATGTTTTTCGTCAACAGAAGATCAGGTTTTGAAGAAATTTTATCTGTCGTTGACTGGCTAGGTGTTTCTTGAACTGTTTTCCAAGAAAGAAGATAATTGTTAAGGAAGGATGGATAGGAGACAGGTGCTGAGAGATAGAATTTTCCTAAAAATGAATCACAGTTGAGACAGGAAATTTCTTGATAGGCGCAATAAAGATCGAAGTCATCGACCGATAGCATGGCTTGGTTGTTTAATTTAACGTTTGTGACCTGAACAAAAGGGAGCAAATCTGAATCAGGTATACTGAGGTTTGAAAGGCTGAAACTCGATGAAATTATTGTAGAGCATTGCTTGCAATGGAATAGCGTTAAAGGCTTGGGAATGTCGGTTTTTTCTTCCATTTGAAAGGGAAAAAAATCGAAAGTTATGAGTATTATTATTTTGACTTCTGTAAAGATTTACCTATAAAGTAAAATAAAGTGTATCGTATCTAGGCTACATTGGAGCTAGCTTACTTACTTAAAGTATCTAACTATCTGTTTGCATTTAATTTCAGATTTTTAATAAAAGCATATCTGAAAAAAAAATTTCAGTACATACCCTGCAAGGAAGATTAAGCAATTTGCTTTGAGAATTCATGATCGCCAACCAATTGCCTGTATGGTAGGAAAGTAAAAGTAAAAACAAACGAGAAGAGTTTAATGATTTCATGGATTTGATAATAGATTCTGCTGGTCTGGCCAGCAGGTATTTATCTGAGTAGATATATAGTTCTTTATCTGAGTAGATATATAGTTCTATAAAGTCTATGTCTACAACAAACAAAGACTGTTATTGTTTCATCATTCTGCATGCTGCAATTGTTATTAAGAGCACGAAAAATTCAAATTTTATGCGCCAATATTTGATTCGTTTAGATCGTATTGGTTAACTTCATGGCACTAAATCAAATTAAATTTCAGCAAGAAGGTTAGCAATCCAAACTGGATAAGCGCGTGATGAACCTCCAGACGACTCAAGACTATACAAAATTCGCCAAAGATATTAACGCAGTTTTTGGACACGACACTTTCCCGCAAGGTAATCTATACTAATCGCGAATAGAATCATGAAACTATTTGTCCAGATAGAATCCCAAGCACTTTAGGAAAAAAGCCTCAATGGGAAACTCCTTCACTCTCATATATCACCATGGCGCTCAATAAACAAGCGAATGCAGAAAAAATACGCGAAGAGCAAGCTCTTTGGAGCCAGATGTTGTACAATTACGAAAAAAAGAAATTAAACGAGCAAATAGCGCAAGAAACAAACATTCAAACGACTATGTTAGCAAGCAATCCTGTTTCAACTGTTTCAAGGATGTTGGATTTTTCTAACGGTAACTTGATTTCCTGTGAGAAAACGTAATCTCCTCGTAGTTTCGAGTCATTTGACGTCAGATATGCAGAATACTCAAGACTCCCTTACTCCCGCTAAGAAAGTCTATACTCCTTTGAGGCTGACTCTGAAGAGCTCGCCACCATCACAAAAAAAACGTAGAAACAGCAAAGTAAAAAAACCCACAAAAAATTCGCATTAAACAACTTCAATTCAGAGGGAGCCAAGAACGCCGAAGACGATTAAGAAGATTAACTTACCTAAAGGAGGATCTGTCAAGAAAGAGGCCGTTTCTGTTAGTAAAATAACGCCGGTGAAAATGGGCAGCGTGAATAAATCAATGGAAGTCGAATCTTAGAGTCAGAATTACCTTCATTTTTTTCAAAGTTTTAGTGGTTTATTTATTTTTCAATGCAATTCTATACAATTTAACTATAGCAGATTTCTGCAATTTTTTCTATGATTTCAAACTCAGCCTTATCTTCCGCCTGGTTTGTTAAAATGAATGCTCGTTCGCGAATAGATGCTTCGGTTTTGTTAATAAAATTCTCAAAAAAACAAGAGAATAATAAGAAACGCAATAGCCACAGCTGCTCTAACCGTGAATAACAATTATAAACTTTATAGCGAAAATCTCAGAATTAATCTATGACGCATACAAATGTCCCTTTAGTTTTCTATCGAAAAACCCACGCCTACTTCTTCCTCTCAGCTTCGTCGCTAACTATCCTCTCAAGCTCACTTAGCGACGCCACACTGTCCAAATTCATCATCGTTTTTACCTTCGAAATAATCAGATCCATGTGATTATACTCCCTTATCAAATTCTTTATCGTATTAGGTATCTCAGCAGTTGATTTCGTCCCGAGATAGTCGTTTATCGCCCTCAGGATCTGCCCAGCCTCTCGGTCTTTCTCACTGTAAGCATCCCCTTTCTGTTTCTTTAGGTTCATGTACTCTTCCATTATCTTTTTAATGAATTTCCAGCTTTCCTTCAGCGAAGGTTTCCCATTGAAATACCCCAGTGGAGCGCATTGAGTGACCATATCAGTGACTGCTGTATTGAATTTTGCTGAGGTTTTCTGAGAGGATATCAGGTCACAGACTCTCGCTACGACCTCGGCTGAGCTGCCGACATCCAGCTCGGCTTTTAGCTCATAAACGATTTTTTTATAGTTTTCCAACTCCGGCGAACGGCGCGTCTCTCTGCTATTGTTCCTTTCCTCCTGCAACTCGTATTCCAAGCTCCTCAGCTTCATCTCAGTCTCCTTGTGTTGTCTGGCCGTCGGACGCGCTCTCAGCTCGAGTTTAAGATTTTCGATCTCGAAATTCAGGTCCTTGATGATATCCTTATACTTCTGTATTTTATGCGAGTAATTCCTTGAGGTCTCCAGGAGAGTGAGGTTGACCCTCTCATCGACTGTGCTCCGAATCGTTTCCTCAGCTCTCTGTTCCATTTTTTGCAGTTTCTTCTCCTTGTCTCTGATAATCTTCGATAAAAGCTCATTCTTCTTCTGAAGCTCCTCGTTCTGGTTCTCCAAAGTGCGGATTTGCAGCGAACTGTCCTCCACGCTCTTTCTCAAGTTGAAGACATCTACCTGAGACTCTTGGAGAATCTGACTGGATTGCTCGATTTGCTTCATCTTATTCATAAGTCCTTCAATTTTTTGCTGGTATTTTTTTGAGAGCGATAAATTCTCGTTCTGAAGGCTCACAATCTGCGAGTTGAGCTCCTGGTTTTTCCGTGCAGTTTCCTTTTCAAATTTTCTCAGCTCTTCATTTTCGCGGATAAGTTTCTCCTCGGATTCTTCCAAATTTTTGATTTTCTGCATCAGTCTCTCGATTTGCATTTCGCTTTCCTGGTATTTATTGTCTTGCTCGGTCTTCAACGCGTAGAGCTCCTCCTGGACGTTTTGGAACCGAGCCCAGACCTCTTCGTCATGCGTTTTCATGGCTTCAATGACTTTTTCCTTTGCTTTTAGCTTATTTTCAAGCCACTGGATCTGCTGCAGCGCCTCTTCCAGATCAGGCGCTCTTGAGGCTGAATCTTGCTCGTACTTCTTAATCCCGTCCCGGTCTTTCCCTCTTGCCTCAGCCTTTTTATTCTCTTGCCGGCTCTCACCTTTATCTCCAATAAATCTGTTCGCTTCGCCTTGCGCACGTGGCTGTTTCGTGTCCGCGGCAGTTTTACGCTTCGGTTGCTTCGAAGGGTTATACTCAATGCCAAAGTCCTTGTCATAGCCTCCGAAGCTCCCTGCCGTCTTGCTAAACTCTTGCGGTTTTAGGCTCGGATCGAACGAACTGACATTCTTCTCGTCTTTTTCCGTCCGGATGCGCCTTGAGCCCGAGGTGTTCTTCCCACTACCGAAATTATCCGTTGAGGAGGTATTTAGCGGATATTGCTTCCCTACTGAGTCAGAAAGCGTCCTGCTTCCGTCAGAGCGGTAGTCGTAAGTCCTAATTACTGAGGGAGATTTGAAATTCGGCAGATCGTTGTCTCTGTTCTTCAAATCAACGCTATTAAGTCCGAAACCCGACGAAAAAGTGTTGTATTTGATTGCTCGCGTGTAAGGGATATTATCATTAGAGTAATTCAGAGCCTGGGTGACCTCGCGCTCGGTCTCTCCAAATTTGAATCCTTCTTCCCCTCTCAATCTGGCGCTTTCGTTAAACATGCTCCCCTTGTATGTCATTTCCGACTGCTCGATGCTCCTTTCTTGAACTGATTCCAGTTCAACGGGCAGCCTGCGCATGTCTGTTAACCCTGGACCCGCTGTATTCGCTTTGCTATTTTTTGAATCTAAACCATCGGAAGCGACCCTCTGAGATTGCTTGGGATAGTTATAGGAGACGTTGGGTTTGCTGGTGAAAGGAGCAGTTTGATATTTAGGGTCCAGGGTGTTGTATTTGGACGTCTCGACTTGATGGCCGTTTGAATTATAAGGGATATTTGAACGATAAGAGGAGTCATTCAAAGCGTTGCGAGAATCATATCTAAACGCGGCGTAATCGTACTGCGCAGAGTTATCTTTGTTAGAATGGTGCATGTGGTTGGGCTTACTGGATTTGATGTTGAGAGAATTGAAAATCTATGAAGACTCGTTAGTGTTAGATTTTTTACTGTTTTAAGTTAGTACTAAAGCCTATAGTCTAATAATCTTATCCAATTTTTTTGTAAACACTTAGAGCCAGATTTTCTTATTATATCACAACGTATCCGTTCAAATAGCCCTGAATACCATTGATAAAGTTAGACTGTGACCTTCTCTTGTAAACGGCGGTTTGCATGTGTAGCAGCATTGCTTGGATCCTGTAAAAATTGCTTGGGGTTATTTAAATCAGCACTATTTATTAATCCACAGACCAAAGCTCAAGAACTTTGGTATTGATCCTCTCTTATGGTAATCTTTACCCTTCTCCCTGATTTGACCGCTCTTCAGATTTCAGATAACTCTACGCAGTTGGTTATATGGATCTCAACGCAGGTGATTCTCATTCTCAGCGCAATTGTCATGTATTATGTATATCGCAAAGAGAAAAAACTCTGGCATAAGAAGGTAAGTCACCTCGGCTATTAACAGCTAACCATGCATTCCATTAGATGTTCGATTTCGATCGTTACAACCCCTCTCTTAGTAAATTTCTCCCTTTTCCTTGAGATTATAAACAAAATTTCATGAATATAGATCAGCAGTGCCTGAATACGACTTTGCGTGAACCACTGATGATAAGCGACGAAGACTGAAATTACAGCTCGTTCTTTTTGGTTATATCTAACGATTATCTGTCGAATATATAGTAGTGAATACATGCTTCATGTTAACTTGATGAGGATTACTTCGAGTTAACGTGAGCAAATTTTCTGCTTTTTTGCATATAATTTCGCCAAGAAAATTGCAATTTTGCTTCTCTTTTCAAAACAAATAACCAAGCACAACTCTTTTTCAAGCATAATCTAAATCCGTAGTAAAAATCGTAGTTTTTTGTTTTTTATGAAACTCTATCGTACTGAATCCAATTCACCATAATACGGGTATCAGGAAGGAATATCTTCGCTCCTGAGGACATACAAGTTTTAGCTATATAAACACAATGAACAAACGAATGAGGATGTCGACGATTTGAAAGGAGAAAAAAAATAAAAAGTTTCCCATCACTAATGCATCTAATTGCGAATAAATATCATACAGCTCTCTTTTTATATCTCGAGCGACCCCAAGCGGCTCTCTCAGCGCGTGTCCTAGTAGAGCAATCTGCTCTAACTCAACCATTCCGATTAATAATTGGGTTTTTGTGAGAGGAAATTACCGTGGTTTATAATTTAGTCAAAGGAGATAATTTGCCTTTAGGGATTTGGCAGCTTGACCTCTAATAAAGCCAGTTTCTTTTTCCTCGCAGCAAACTTGTTTTCGCTCCTTAGCAATATCGACCCGTCGTCATTATAAGCATTTGGCTGCTGCTCCGCGGCTTTCTTCACTCTCTTAGACGGCTCCTCACCGTCCAGCCCGAACTCCATTTGTTTTCTCATTTGGTTTTTTATGACTCTGAACTTCGATCGGAAGCCAGCTTTCGACCCGCTTAGTTCAGCTATGAGATGAAAATACACATTCATAACGCAAATTAACAACAAGAGGTACTTGTTTGGATCTTCGCTTGGTTTTGAGAGTCGTTTTGTATCGCCGGAAGCTCACCAGGCTCTTCCAAAAGATCGCCTTCAATCAACTCGAAAGGAGCAAAATCAGAGTCATCATCGACCAGATTAAATTCCGTTTTCGTTTCTTTTGGCTTATTCTCCTGAGCATTCAGGGTAGTAGAAGCCGGTGGAGTCTCAATCTGTGTTTTTTTCTCCTCTCTGGGTCCCTGCTCCTTCGATTGCGCTACTAAACTGTTCTCTCTGGTACTAACTATTATATTTTTACAAAGGTCAGCATATCAGCAATCAATTTCAGTTCTCTTTACTTTTTTGCAGAGTATTCTCATTACTATCAACTGATTTTCTACTTCCAATCGGCCCGAACGTGAGTATTGGATTTGCCGTGTTAAATCTGTCCTTACATCTGTTGTGATGGGTTCAATAAGGCCCAGAGAGGAAAAAAGGTGCTTACTTTCTGCAGTTACATGCGCCTGAGCATGAGAAACACTCCCAGAAACTCTGGGAGCAGGAATTGACAATGTAATCGATGCTTTTCCTGTAACGCACCTCAATGCAGCGATAGCAGAAAAACCTTTTGCACTCTTCAATCGAGCAGCACATCAAATATTTATCTTCGAATAGCTCCATGCAGGAATGACACGGGAAGTAGTCCTTAGTCTTTACAAAAACCTGCTTTCCTTTGGTCGCATCGCAGCAAATGATTACTTTCCATCGTTAGTGAAGAAAATCATACTTTTTTTGCTTGCCCAGAGGTTAAGGTCGTCCAATTTCGCCTCGATGCTTCTTTTCAAGCTATCGCCAGGTTTCTTCGAAGTGTCTGTCGGAGTTTTATTCATTGTAAAGTTTGCAATCGCTCGAGATTTAGCCTGCTATGGAGGTTCGTGGGTCTGTGGGAAATTTTTTTTCCTATTCAATTGGTTATTTTAATAGGAGCCTTTTTATTTGGATAAATTCACCCGCTTTGTAGCTACTTCTTATGTTCTATAAGCAAATATCAGCGCCTACGAGACCCGCCTTGATGCAATGAATCGCGTATTAGGAGACCAAGGCCCATTAAACCTGAATTTATGAATTTTTCATTCAAAACTAAAAAAACCGGTTTATCTTTCATCCTCAGAAGCTAGAGTATGTCCGCTAAAGAATAGAAATATCATTAGTATTACACACTATGCACTACCTTTTTTAAGAATGAACAAACAGCTCGCAACAATTAACAAAGTGCCTAGTATTGTGTAAGAAATAGGCTTTTCAGACACTATCCACACATCGAATACAAACGCAAAGGGAACTTGGAGGTAGTTAAGCACTGACACATTAAATACGCTTTCAGCGTGTTGGCAGCTCTTTGTCAGGAAGAACTGTCCAACGAAATAAAAAACGGCCATGAACAGCAAGCCAATGATGTACCAGACCCCTGGTGTACTCCAGCCCTGAATCAGCATCAAAATTGGCGATCCAAGCGCACAAAACACATTGGTAAACACCACTATGGTCAAAGGATTCACATTCGGACCTTTCGAACGAATGACGACTTGAGTGAGTGCAAGGAGGATCGCGTGGATGAGACATGAGATCCCTCCGATCAGCCGAGCGCGGTTCAGCTCCGTTTCGCCAGGGAGGTCGTCAGCGGTGTTAAAATCAGGCCTGACGACGAATACCACGCCGATGAAACTGCAAATTGCGGCCGCGATTTCCCACCTGTCGATGCTGATCTTCAGAATGAGATAACTCAGAATCCCTGTAAACATAGGCGTTGTGTAGATGAGCACCACGGCTGCTGCAAGAGGGAGCTTGGTGATACCAAACAGATAGAAAGCAGCCGCGGCTGCAGCTAGACCACTGAGGATGATAATGATTCTTTTGTTTTTCTTATCGTCAATCTCGAGATCAGGGTCGAAGAGCTTAGTGTGAAGATACAAGAGAAAAATCACGAAAATTGATCTGAAGAACAAGATTTCAAAAGAAGGGAGATCGTCGAGTAGTTTAGCGAAAAGAGCGTTGAGAGACATGCACAAAACCGAGACGAGCATGTAGTAGTATCCAATTTTGCCCTCGTATTTTTCTTCAAGTTTTTCAAAAAAAGTAAGCTGATGTTGCTGTTCGTACTTTTGCAATATTGACTCGCTTTGGCGGAAACTAAGCGAGCTTGCTTTTCGCAAGTCAGTGCTGTCTTTTACTTTGAAATAGCTCAATTCCTGGTCTTTGTTCATCGTGAAGAAGAAGCTGGAAGGATCTTTCAAATTCGAATAAATTAAACTTAATTAGAGCACCCTGAGAGCGTTTAAATTAAGCAATACCAGGTAATCGTTTACTGTAGTTTTTTTTGGTTATATTTCTACTGTTTTGGTCCTAGGAGAGGAGATGGGGTTAGATTCTGGAGGCTGATGCTTCAAATACATTGATGGTGAGAGTAGGAGCTGTTTATGCTCTTTCGGCGGTTGGTAGGAGATGAATTCCCTTTGATTGTAGTGAAAAATTCAAATTGGAGGAATTAAAATTTATCTAAGCAATTGCTTAAGAAAAGAGAAAAACTCTTCGTATCTTTTCAATGGAAAATCCTAAGAATGATGATAGTACAGCCCTTAAGGCAGAAAGAAGTAATACTGCTTTTTTAAACAACATTTACATTTAAATTCAACCCTAGCAGAAGAAAGTAAGAATGAGGAGTCTTTACCTGAGGATGACAGCCAAAAGCGAACTGAAACAGCCAGCGAGCAAGACCTGGACCAAGAAGAGCTGGCAGTAAAAGTCAAAAAACTCCACGGATACGTCCGAGATGATGCTCAGAGACCAGAAAAGGAAAAAGCCCTATCCGAATTATCTAGCCCAGAGAAAAAAGAAACAGAGTCGAATCTCAATCGCGATCTGCGATCGCTCGAATCGTTTCAAAATCTCGAGAGAGCTATTTTGAGCAACGAATATCAATCCTCGGAACCAGAAAAACCAAAGCTTCCATTTACTGAGAGCTTCAAAAGCGAGGAACCAGCACGGACAGAAAGCAGCAAAGACACACCTAGCTTTAGGGATAGCGCAGCTACTGAAATACCAACAAAGACACTAGCGGAAAAGCTGTCAGAAGTGAATAACTCTCGAAAAGACGTAATAGCGTCGAAAAACAACCGAGTAGAGTCTCCGAGCCCTGTGAGGCGGATAGACGATGGGATGGAGTTAAAGCATTTCAAAAAATCGAAATTATTTCAAAAATTTATAAAAGAAGCCTCTCAAGGCGATCACCCACCGCAAAAGGAAAAAAAGCAGGTGAAAGTGCAAACCCCACCGAAAATCGAAAGCACTAGATCGATTTATAGAAATAAGAGCGACCAATTCAACGTATCTGAGCAGAAAATGACTAAATCATCAGCTTCTGAAGCAAACCTCAGGACAAAAACTCGGGAAATATCCAGCCAGCATGATCGAGATGTCCAATTTATTGGCGACGGCGAGAAAAACCGGTTGAGGCATCTCCCAGATCCTTATAGTTTCAAGCAAAGTCTTCCTCTATCACGAGAAGAGAGCATAGCACTTGAAAGCCGCGGGCAGTCAATTAACTTGAATTACAATTCTTCCAGCCAATACGTGCCTGTACATGCGTCTCCTCAACCAAATCAGATGATATCTCCTCGAAACACGTCCTTTTTGAATCCGATCTTTGAAGAGTCTTTGGCTCAACCTGAGAGCATAGCGACTGAACAAAAGAGAGTTCCCGAATCTAGTGATATGTTTCTGATGAAAGCAAAACTCGTTGAGACTACAAAAGCATTAGAAAGGGAAAATGAGACGAATAAAGTATTAATTGAAGTAAAACTGCGTTAAACTTAGTGTTTTGTACTAGATACTTGAAAAGAGATGTCAAGAGCTTATGGCTCAGCTCGAAAAGCTTATCCATGAAACAGAGAGTATAGAGTTTCTTTGATATTGAGCGTAGCCTTAACCCGGGTAGATGTAAAACAGCAATATTACGATGAAAAGAAAGCTCTGAGGGAGGAAATTAGCACGTTGGAAACCAGAATACATAATTTAAGAGAAAGAGTAGAATCCTTTCCTTTGTATTTCTTACCGAGTGAATTTCGAAAACTAGGTGCATAATGAAGGTCAAACAGAAGAAATGCTGCAAGACACAATTGAAGAACTCAGACGGAAGCTGTCTGCTGAAACTGCTTCAAAGCTCCGTGCGATAGAAGATAGAGACCGACTTCAAAAGAAACTAGAGCAATACAGCCAAAACGAATTGTAATTTCCGGTTGGACGAGCAGTATTAATCTATTCAGAGCTTATAACCATGCCTCCCAAGAGCTCATAGCCCAGAACGCCAGGCTGCAGCAGCAGATTGATAACGACTGTGAGGAATTAAGTTCTGTGAAGTATTGATGCAGAATGCACCTCACAAACTTATATATTCATGATGATTAGGAAATTGAATGATCAGCTGACATTCAGAATCAAAGAGTTAGAGAACGAGAATGAGCGTTTGAGGATGAAGACTGTGGAAAACAACAAGCATCTCCAAGAAAGAAAGCAGGAAATAAACCTGCTCTTGATTGAGAATGAAGGTTTGCAAAATCAAATCGATAATGTGAGCTCTCAGTATGGAAAAACATTGGATGAGAACGTCAAGCTAAAGAATGAAGTTTTCGAGGCAAAACAAGAGCTAATTGACCTCAGACAGCAAAAAATGAACTCGAATCTGACTGCTGAGAAGCTCACTAGGGAAATACACCAATTGAAAGAGATAGTTAGGAAAACAGAATTGTTTTCAGAAGTAAATAGAGGTTTTTTGACGCAAACTTGATCTATTTGGCCCTAGGAGCAAACGAACTTGATTCAAGCGTTGAATAGCGACTTGACCAAAGCGAGAGTCGAAATTCGTAGTCGAGGCTACGAGAATATTTCCGAAAAAGAGTCGGGATCTTCAAGCAAACCGTCACAATTTGAGCAACAGCAGAAACGATCATTTGAAAATGCTAAGGTAGCCTCGGAGAAGAGAAACCCTGCTGTCCAAGATGATAGAAGCAAAAATTTTAATTCAATTTATAAAATGAAAGGGAATGAAATTAATACTGCGACTTCCCAATCGACAGCTCAAACTAATGCTAGGCAGATGTTAGGACGTTTTCATTCGCCTCAAAATTTTGAAGCAAACCGTATCCAAGGCAAAACTTTGGGAGAAGAAAGCCCTACGAAATTCTTTGCAGCGAGATCCCAGATTTCACAGAGAGAAAAAATTAATCAGGATCTAAGCCGGCGCTCACCTGGAAACTATAGGAAAGAAGAAAAAGCATCCAGTCGGATATTAAACTCAAGCAATCTGAGTCGAATGCAAGTAAATGAACCCCCTTTTTTCAACTTTCAATGACAATTTGATAAAGAATTTCGAAGAGGGCGAAAAAGGAAGTCACAAAGAAAACGATCGTAACCTCGCAAAGAACCTGAGAGAGTATTATAAAAAGGAAATTGCTAACAAAGCTACCTCTGAAGAACCTTCAAAGTTTGTTTCGAAATTTGAAAATTCTGAGAACTCCTACCAGCATCTCAAACAGTATGTGGAGGGAACGAAACCAGAGTCACAATCGATACCATGGAACTCAGGAAAGAGAGTTTTTAAAGAAAAAAATGCAAGTATTCTCTATTAATCTGAACCAAGGTAATTGTAATGATGTTTGCAACAAAAGGCACGATAACATTTGGAACTGAACAAGCCGAAACAGTCAAGCAAAGCATTGGTGTCTCTAAACCGAAAGTAGCGACAAATTCTATCCTTACTGAAGAACCCAAGCCAAGAGGAGGAGGGTCACCAAAACGTGGAAGGTCTCAAGAAGTTGAGCACCTCACTGCAAAAAAGCTGAGTCTCTCTCCCCAAGGTATCAATTCATACGCTGAAGTACTCAAGAGCCTGGAAAATGAATTGATGAGTTTTCAGCTTCAGAGAGATAAAGTAAGATCATAAACTGGTTATTATGTGCTTAAATTTTTTGAATGAAGTTGATAGATCAGTTGCAGCAATTGGAGAAAGTGAGATTGAAATCATCAGCAAACACTGCGAAGAGAAAAGAACTCGAGATGGTTATTGAAAAGATAGAGAACGATATCAACGCCGTGAGATCCCAAATACGGGAGATTAACGTGAATGTGCTTCATAAAAACTACTGAGCGATCCTTTTTTAAGAATTTTTTTTGATATTAGAGGTCAGCTTACTTCTTCCTATTTGTACAATATTAATTTGCAATGAAGACTATTACGGTTAATTAAAATTTCCTGTGCTGACCACTCCGGGCTGCAGCTTAAAGCCTTTCTCAATTTAGCAATCTGAAATTAAACCCGAGACCTTAATAATATAATGCAAGCTCGTTTAAATCAAAAAGTGACTCACGAATCGCGAGTTTAAATAAAAAGCAAATCTTAAAAGACTCGCACAAAATCTGACCGATGCCCAGTTTTGAGACCACAACCGACGCGCTCGCCTTTGTCGCGAAATGTCTTTCCATTCTGGCCAGTCTTGCCGTCATTATTGCACTAATTGTTGTAAAGCTACACCACGAGCAGCTTGGGAAACTCATGATAATGCTTTCATTTTCAGGAATGATCTACGCTCTCCCAGTTTACGAGATCTTAAGCTCAGAAATCGGCTGTAGAGTCGCGGAAGCCGTCTCGATCTACGGGATGGTCTCGCTGGAGATTTGGGTCTTTTGCTTTGGCCTCCAAATGGTATTTGCCCTTCTTCATAATCCAATTCATCCAACGAAGCTCTTCGTGATCTCTCTGCTCATTGCACAGGGAATTCCAGCGATTCTTGCTGTCGTTGGATACAATATGAGTCATTTTGATACTGATCGCTGCAGGGATTTTGTCAAGATATGCGAGCTTTGGCAGCTGCTTCTTGTTACGAGGATCATCCCCACGGTTATCTTCTCAACAGCATCAGTGGTTTGCTATATCATCTGTGTCCGAAAGCTCGGAAAATTAAAGAGGTATTTTAAACTGCAGCAGAAATCTACTCTGGGATTCCAGTTGTCATTGCCGCTTTTCATGGTGGCACTGTGGATTCCGGTCACAATAGTACTCGTTGCCCATATTCTGCAGAAAGGCAGATCTGATGTACCATCCAAAATATTGGATATTCTAAATATTCTGACCTACATGCAGCCTCTAATGAACGCTATCGCGTTCGTTTTGTCTACTCGGTTCCGTATTGCGATACAGCACGCGGTTTCAAAAGGAGCCCCTTCAAATTCTCTTAAAGACACGCCTTCTAACTCGATAGATGAGACAGCCCCGAATGACCCGGATTCGATTACTGCACCTCTGCACCTCCGGATGGACCGACTGTCCCTTTAGGGTTTTAGGTTCTGTGACTATTAAATCTCCAGAACTACCATCCTTCTGGTTGTGTCAATCAATCCTTTTATTTTCTTGAGCTTGAAAGTCAGTGAATATTGAAAATTCACATACCCTACGGCTTTTCGGTTTTGTGTTTTTTTTTTTAGAATTAATGAGTTTGTCTCAGTGAAAGAAGTCTAATTCATGATATTTCGGGCTTATAACGAGAGCTTTCTCAATTTTGCATTGTATGTATAGATATTTCCATGAACCCAGACTTTGGTTTAAGAGTATTTAGCAATCAATCATGAGGCTGCTTAATAATTTATTCATTTAAAAAATTAGCCATGAACGTCCTAAGCAGATCAGAGATCGAGGAGCGCCTCGAAGTAGACTCCATTCGAGACAAACCGGCACTCTCCTTCCAGGAAAAACTGAGTATTTTCACCAATCTCCAATCAAGTTTCGCGCTTAGGACCCAGAGTTCCTTGACAACAGCCTTCACAGTCACAAACTCAATGATAGGAACCTCAATCCTCATCATGCCGCTGAATTTCATCCAATCCGGAGTCATCACCTCGATCATCGCGCTGCTGGTCGTTGGTTTTTTAAGTTTTAAAACCTCAGGGATCATCATCCACTACAGCAAAAGAGGCGAGTACGACTTCTCTTCTCAAATAAACCGTATCCTCGGTAAAAGAATGAGGGTTGTTTATATCGCTGCCTGCACCTTCTTGCTCGTGGGAGTGGGACTCACCTATTTCATTCTAATGTGCAATGTGTTCTATTCCATCCTGAGCTTAATCTTCCCCGATCTTCCTTCGAAAGAAGACGGAATCACTTTCAAAACGTTCTCTTACCCCTATACTGGAGTGTTACTTGGGATAGTTGGACTTCCATTGTTCGCAATGAAAAATCTGAAATTTATTCTCAAAATCACTAGTTTGGGTGTCTACGCGCTGTTTTTTTACATGTTTTTCTGTATGTACATCGGAATCGCTGCAATCGTGAACGGACAAGTGAAGTTCGGGAACGCCGAAGGCGCTGTTAAGTGGTACAGCTTTGATTTTGTCACGATCTTGGCAGTATTTGGGCTCTCCTTTGAAATTCAACACGGGATTTTGCCAATGGTAAAATACAATGTCCATCAAGACAAGAACACGAGGGACGTTGGCTTTGGGTTTATACTCGGAGGGATAATCTACTTCCTCGTCGGGTTCTTCGGGGCGATTGGAGTCAGCTGGCGTCCGCTCTGTGGTCCAGGGCATGATCCTGAAACTATCATGGATTGTATCACCAACGAGGACAAATTCACTCAATACTACGCAGTCGCCTCAGAGGCCTTTATTTTCATTCATTTGTTGACTATTCAGCCAATCGTATGCTATATCACTCGATCTCAGGTGCTTAACTATTTCTACGGAGAATTAAACAAAATCCCCACCGCCGTGACCCACTTGTTCAATATAGTATTTGTCGCAATAATGGTTGCGTGTGTGGTTGTTGATTTGCACCCGACAACAGCAGTTTCAATCGTCGGTAGCGTCGGAGGATTCGTTGTTGTGTACCTCGCGCCCATTGCGATAGTATTCAAATATAAGGGAGTCCCCAATAAATCAATAGTGAGTGGTTCGTCAATTGACCCGCTGAAGGCGCCGTTGAAGGATCAGATAGTAATGACTTTTGAAGAACACAGTCAAGACCTCGGGGTCATGGGCTCGGAAGTAGACAAGGAACATCCAAAAAGCGGCATTCAGCTTCCTGAAAAAAATCAAACGCGATCGGTTATTAGAAGTAAGAAATGCTGGTACTGTAAGCCGAGGTTAATATTCTACGCTATCGTGCTAGCATTCGGAACGGCTGTGATGCTGTTAGTTTTAGAAAACTTAATTTACGGTATTTTTAAGAAATGAGTTTTGTGGTTGTTTACAAATTTCCACAATTTTACAAGTTGCACACCAATCCAAAAAAAATCCAACCCAAGTTAATAAACGTCAAATCACTTAACTTCGAAGCGAGTTAGCTACGCACGTATTAATCCGATATGGCGGCTACCGCTGCAGCATTGGTCTTTAATAATATTAAATGATGGTGATTTTCAAATGAAAAAGCTTCGATAGTTTCATTCTTCAGTCCTTTGGTTTTTGAACAAAAGTGAATTTGGTTTGAGTTCTTTGCTTTTTCTTTTTTTTTATTTTCTTTTAGAGAGGTAACCGAAGGGAGAAAGATAATAAGACAAGACAGGAGGGTAAAAAAAAGACGAAGCGGTGGAAGAACCTAAAAATTATCACATGTCTAATTGTTTATTTATATAGGATTGTTATATAACTCTACAGGCAATTTTAAGACTAATGAATTGAGATTGTCCCACCGTTCTTTCGCCCTCTTCATAGTACAAGCTTAAATTGTTATTTATTAACCTCGACCTCTCCGAGTATTTTAACATAGCATCCTGCTCTTCTCAAGCAGAACACATCTATAAGTTCCCATTAGACCAAGTTTCCCTACAAAATGATTTACCTATCCAGCTTTTTTAGTTCTCGTCCGCATCGAAGTCCTCCCTCTTCACCACCAGGACTCTGATGTTCCTTCCTTCGAAATTCTGTTTGTTTTAAGGTTAGCGATAGCTTCAAATTCAAAATTACTCTGTCATTCAGCTCGATCGCCGCTTCAGCCGCTTTTTTATTCTCGCAAGTAATTTGGCATGTTCCTTTATGTCCATTGTATCCGAATTTTTCGTAGTCTTCGTTGAAGAAATGAATGCGGCAGTATTTTCTCAAATACTCGAAGAAATGACCCATCTGAGACTTGAAGGAGATGTTTGAAAACTGAATTTTCACATATTCGTCATCGAGGTAATCGGCTAATCTTCTCACGTTTTCTAATTGTTGGTAAGAAATGACAAAAATTTGAATTTTTGCACCTTGGTTCGCATAGAAAGAATCGTATTTCTCATATCCTTGATCGCCGTAGTCATCATCATCGTATTCATCGATCTCATAGCCTCCAAGCAAGTCGTCTCCGCCTAATTTCCAAACAAAAAAAAATCAGCTAAGGCAATAAAAAGGAATCACCATCGTCATCATAGGATTCCTCCTCCTCTTCAGGCTCGCCGTCAGCATTGTAGTAGTTATCATACTCATCATACCTATTATGAAAAAAAATTTAAAATAAATCAGATATTTCGTGGATAAGCATCGTCTACCAGCCTCCATCTTCCTCGAAATAGAAGACATGGTTACATCCATCGATCATGAACCCAGTTTTATCCGGTAGCAATGTGTATGATGTAAACCTACTTGGATCAGGTGGATGATAATCTTTCTTTTTGCTGTCTGCTTTCTTGGTCTCTTCTTGCTTTGAGCCAAGCGGATAGCTAGCCGTCTTGGTTTCCTCAGACTTTGTTCCTACCTTTGACTCCGATTTCGGTTCTTGCTTAGTTTCAATAGGTGCTGAGATTGACTTCTTTTCAACAGGTTTTGGGTCTGGCTTCGTTTCCACCTTAGCTTCAGTTGTAGCTTCTTTCTTGGTTGGCTCCGGCTTCTTGTCCTGAGTTGCAGGCTTGTCAAAGAAGGCCAGAGACTTCTCACCGAGCCCCTGCTTCTGTTTCTCCGCCTGTTTCTTTGTCCATATTGGCTTGCCCCACTCTGTCATTTGGATTTCTAAATCAAGTTTTTAAAATTATGAAATTTATGTAATTTCTTTCGAATCTGTCCAGTGTTGTTTGAATGCAGAAATACATAAATTTTCTCCTGCTGTTGCTGATATTTGCGGGTTCGCCTTTCCTCTCTCGAACAGGTGATTTTGTTTAGAGTTCGGCATCTTAAGAGTCTTCTAAAACGGAAATTAGGAAAGATGATTAAGAAAGGAAAATAAGTTCGTTTTTTTAGAAATTTAATATTTTCCGTGTTATTGAATCATGCGAGGCTTTGATATCTTCAAGAGAATTCGAGATGATGTCGAAACGTCGACCTGGGTCGGCGGAGTCTACAGTATCATTGCCTTTTTGGTAATTTTGCCTCGAGTTCTTGCTGGATTCACATTCGTTAATATTGTTAGGCCGGAGCGCTTTTAATCTTCGTTGAGATAAATAGATACAGCTCGGTTTCATGGGTGAAGGAGTTCAGGGTTGAGGCCGATGACGTGCACTCAAAGATGAATGTTTTTATTGATATAACAATGAAGCGAGTTCCTTGCTACCGTACCCAGCCCAGAAAATTACATTTTATCCACGTCATTATTTAGTTTTAAGCGTGTACGTCGAAGATGACCTCGAACACAGACTTAAACCTGAATTCGCAAACTTCACACGTCTCGACATGAACGGAAACCCATTAGCCACCCAGAAATACGTATGTATATCAAACAGTTTCAATTTTTCAGCGTTTTCTTTCATATGAAGGCGCAGGAAGGCACTCCGACCTACCGAGGCTCTGAGGCTGAAAAAAACGATATCTTTGCGTCTGTTGATCAGAAAGAAGGCTGCAGACTCAACATCCGTTCTAAAGTGGAGAAGGTAGGAGGTTTTTTCTTCGATAGATTGATCTAATGAATGGAAATACTAAATAAGGTCCCAGGCAAAATCACCATTGGAACCTCTGATATTAGAGATCGTTTCATTGAGGTTGCGGGTCACAAGCCGGTTGAGAACATAAACATGGATTATATTCTTCATCGCGTCGATTTTGGAGACGACCATCCAGAAATAAAAGCCTACAAGCAGTACCGTGTATGCTGAGAAGAAGGGAAATCTAATGTTTTTCATAGTTTTAACGGAGAGCCATTAAACTATAACGCCTACCTTGGTCTTTCACCAGGTGACGGAAAAAGCATGAGAAGCTACACGTCGTTCTTTAAAGTCGTTCCGACGAAATTCGTGCCTCAGAAATTACACGTACTCGAAACCATGCAGTTCTCTCAAAGCTTTAGAGACATGGTAAGTTAGCCTGGCAAGACTTTCGCTAACGGCTTTTATAGGAAGTATCAATGCATCATAACCCCATGATTACGTTCAAGTACGAAGTGTCTCCCATCACGATGATATTCCGCATTGAGGAGCACAACTTTTATCACTTAATCGTGCAGGTAACTTTAATTCATTGCTTAGTTATTTGACTTGGATTTCATTATTCAGCTTTGCGCTGTTGTCGGAGGTATCTTCGCCTTGATGGGAATATTAAACTCGCTTACCTGGGAATCGATTGCCATGCTGAAAAAGACGATTTCGAGCAATATGTAATGAATCGTAAAGCCGTTTTCTGTTATCTGCCATGAGATGCTCATATTTTTATTCATTCGTAATCCTTGCATGGGTTCTTATCAAAAAATCTAATGATCAACCAAGCCAAAAAACAAGTTGTTTTAAACCTCACGATCGAATTGAGGCAATCAAAGTAATTAAACATAGTGTAGATGAGTCCTTTAGACCTTCAATACAAAAAAAATCCATAAATTTTCTGCAATTGACGGAATAAATACATCAGGTAAAGCTTATCGGCAAGCTCCTATGTAACAAACTCTATGGAATAAATAATAAATAAATAAGATCAAGATTTATAAAAATAGTTTGAATAAAGCATTCAGGGATAGCTAAGTCCGAAAAATAAATAATACAAACATCTTGTTAGATTGAATATGACAAGGTTTAGATCTAGATACCAGGCAGTGCCGCGCCTAGAATTGTTACTTTATTTGCTCCTTGCAAGCAATCTTAAAAATTCTTTTCTTTTCTGCCTTTCGGCCTCGCTCAGCAACGATTTCTTTTCAGGATGCGAGCCAACGCTCTTTACACTCGAATGAAAAACCGCGGAAGTCCCTACGGTTTGTTCGGGTAGCTTTTCAACGTGCCGATCGGTTTTCTTGGGTGCTTGGCTCTGATCAGGCTTATTTCCTTGCTTAGAAACCATTCTTGAAGGAGATTTCGCGTATCTTAGTTGAGGACCAGGGGATCTTGCGGCTTCTCGCTTGGTTAATCTAGATTGATGATTAGAAGTAAGCAATGAGCAAATTCGTTAAAATTGATAATACTACCTCTCTAATTCGCTGTTGGGCACGTAAGAGTTATCTTCCAAGGTAAAGACCTGCCGGGCTCTTCCACTATGAACCGTTTGGAGCGTGTACCTCTCCTCTTGGGCCTTCTTGGTCGGATTTTTATGCATGTTCTGTAAATTAATCTTCAAATCAATCGTTCTCTTGGGAGAGGTATGAGGACTTGTATACAAATCCATTCTAGTGGGTATTTTAACGGGGATGTACACAAGCTTCGGAGACTCCTTGCCGGAAGATTTGCCTCGGAGATTCTCGTTCTGATCTCTGCCTTCAGATTCCTCAGTCATGGCTCTGGTCTCATGACTTTGCCGAGTTTCCATATGAGCGTCGCTTTCCGTTTTCACGTGTATATCGATTTTAACCGTCTTTTTCAAGCCATCGTTGCCTGAGAGCGATCCACCCCTTGTGTTCGGTTTCGTCGTCGCTGCTCCTGCTTGCAGACGCTCTTGCTTCACTGAAGCGTCATCCGAAAGCGGTTTTCCCTCAGACAGCTTCTTTAGATTTCCCGAGACATGCTCCTTGCTGCTGACTAATCTGTAAATGCTCTTTGGGGATTTCTTATCATACACTTTATCTATCGACGACTCTCTGCTCGATTTCAGATCCGGTTTTCCCCATGGGATCCTTGGATCTGGAGACAACTGAATCGGGAGTTTTCTGCGGTTAGCTGCAACTTGCAAGGTGAGACGCGGAGATAATTTCCTTGAACGAGCGGTCGGAGATCCTAACCCATTGCTGGATTGAGCATCTGGAAGGCTATTCATCGAAGTAGCTAAAGATAAACGAGACTCTTGAGGTTGATGCGATGGTGTCACGTTATTATTGTGAATAATGCTTTCAATTAGCTCCGTTTTCTTGGGTTTTTCTTCCTTATAAAAGCATGAGACGGCATTTTCTGAGCTTTTATTCACAGATAAATAGCTATCTTTGATTGATTTAACACGTTCTTCGCTTCCTTGCTTCGGAATGGCTTGGCTCGGTTTATGAGTAGGTTTCATACTAAGATTCTTGACAGTTGAGAACACTGATTTATTATTTATTGATGTTTCTGATAGGTTTTCGTCGCCAGTGTGTGTGTTTGCCAGGTTGATCTTTGTGGTTACCGGATTGCGCTTTAAACCGAGCGGAGACCTCTCTTCCCTTAGCTTGCTCGAGAGTTGCGGCCTTGGAAGCATCAAGGACCGTTTCTCAGCGACAGGTGAGAGCGGATCCAGAGGCGAATTCAAAGAATGGTCCCGCAAAGGGCTTTTGCTCAGATGAATTTTATGAAGTTTCGGTGACGCTGAAACCCGCAGATTGACTCCTCTCTCCCTCAGGTTCCTCTCACGGTTTTGATTAGCATTCTTTGTTTTCGCCACCATGCCTTCCGCCTTCTCAGATAAGATTTTATCAGCAAGCGTAGGCTCGCGATACTCATTGCGAATCTCTCGTTTCATCTCTGCATGAGCCGTTTCCATTAGATTTCTATGCATAATCTGCTTATTGACCTCGTTTTTCGCCTTCGCCGCTAGCAAATTGCTCTGTGACCCAGTCGGGCTCTTCATCCCTTCAGACACTTTCGAAAAATGCTGCAACGCGACTTTCGGATCCGCAGATTGGTCAAAATGCTTGTTTGGTCTTTTCTTCACAGGTTGCGCAGTATGTTTTATAATTTCCGATGCTTTCGGCAATTCGCTTGTTTTTATCACTTTAGCCTGGCTCTGTCCTTCAGTAGCTCTATTAACGAATATGTTATCTTGCAGATCATGCGATAGATTGATAATGAATGCATAATCGCTGTCTTCTGATGGGTGTCGCCTGGAATTCGGAGTATTCGACATCCCTTGCATATACTGCGGATTCACTTCACTATTATTAAAAGAGGTGCCTAAAGAAACCGGAACTGAGTCCTTTCCCGCCTTTAATTCGAGTTCTAAACGCTGAAGGCTATTCAATTGCAAATCTGTTTCAAACGCCGCTTCTTCCCCTCGCACCTGCGAGCTGTGTCTTGACTCATGGTTATTGAATCCAGCAGTTTGATAGCTCCCTCCATTATTATCAAGATTTCTCAGCGAATTCAACACGCTTCGGAGCTTTGTGCCATTTTCCAAGCTCACCGTCATCTGGCCAGATTGCGGAGTGGACTCAGCATTCGACGAATAAAACTCATCTTCAATGTAACGAGGAATCATAGGAATTTGGTTGCGGTCTACGCCGGCGGAAAGTTTCGTAAAATACAGCTTCTGGAGTTTCAAATTTCGTTTGAGAATGATGTGGTTCTGACTGTGCACAGCTAGGTTCGGTCTCATCATAAAATCCAGGTTATTGTACAGATTGCACAGCATACTATGCCGATCGCGGAACTCGCTGGTAGTGTATGACCTGCGTAAGAACTCTCTCTCGTCGTCATAATACAAATAATCTTTGTAAAGCAAAACATGAGGGAGGTCTATATCGGCGATGATTTCGTTGATAGGTTTCGAAAAATAGAAATTAAAGGTTTGAAAGTATTTGTCCCAGAGGATCTCGCGCGACTTCTTGGTCAGTGAGATAGGTTTGGATCTCGTTGTGATGTTCTTACTGAGGATAATATCTTGAAAGCGTTAGTTTTTCTGCGGTAAGAATGGTTAAAGTACTTGAATTAGGACTTTTAGGCGAGTCATCGAACTCGGAGTTCATTGGTTGAGTGAGGCACTTTTTGAATTTGGAGTGGAGAATTACTCAATTAAACTGTTTAATCAAATTTCCAGTGTAAAAAGAAGCACATTCAAACACTGATAAATTTTTATCTGAATTCCGAAGTTTGATAGAGTCGCTAAGAATTGTACTTGATTTGTTTGGAGGAACACAAAGAGAGAATGAAAAATGAATGAAATTTCAGAAAGACTTGGCGAAAACTCGCCGTGACGGTGTAATTTAGAAGAATTAATAGCATACCATCTGACTGAGTGTGCATAGATAAATGATTGGATAAACTCAATATAAACACAATTTTGTCAGAACTGAGAGGTGATCTTAAAAAGAAGCTCTTGGAGAGCTGAGAAAAAGTCCTTGGCTACGTTTTTCAATCCCTAAATTTGAAATTATCAATGAAATAGAGCGAGGTCATTTCTTTTTAAAATCAGGAGGGTTTGCCACAAAAAATACGAAATGTGCTTAACGATGATGATACCATGCGATTTGAGATATCCGAAGTGAACTTTCTGATTTACGTTGATAATAAGCAATAAAAACTCTGAGACTATTGTAATTCTACCAGTTTTTAATTCTGAACAAATATTTGAACGAAGTTATCAATGCCAATATTCCAATATGGATATCAGCTTAATTATAAATTTCAAAATCCTGAGAAAATCAATCCCATGAGGGAATTTTTCTCGCTAATAACGGAGGGAACCATTTTTTCTGTCGGTATTCTCTGATTGAAATACTTTGTTACTCAAACTATCCTTTCGGACCTACAAATTCTGGATAACACCTCTAGAATCGTAAGGAAATAACCGAATTAAAACACCTGCTCTTTAAACTTTCAGAAATGGAATCCATAAATTGGATTTCCTGATGATATTTAGCCAGTTTTCCTCGAAAAAATATAGTTTAACTGCTCAACCCCTTAGTTTTCCTTCAAATAATTGTTTTATTGGATGGAACATAAGATCCTTTTCGCAATCTCCAAAAAATTAAGAACTGGCTTCTCATTCAAGGAACAATTATCATTGATACTGCAACCATAAAATCTAAATCGTTTATTCAAATTACAATTTATAAGAACAAACTGATCCTTTTTTAAGAGCATTATCAGATGGTGGAGGTAACTATTCCCGCTCGCTCCCTGACAACAACAATAACCACCTTTTTAAGGAAAATCCAAAGACCAAGATCGACCTCAGCATAAGTTTCAGTGCATTTATCAATGAAAAATCCGGTTCTTACAACGAAGACTACAAGCTGGGCGGCGTGCTTGGTACCAACCCCGCTTATATTCTCACCAATACTCATTTCTGCTTAGGCACAGGCGCGTTTTCTCAAGTCAGGAAAGTGACGCACCGTAAATCTAAGGCCGTTAGAGCTATGAAGGTCATCGAGAAGAAGAAAATCGCTAAGGAGGAGGACCAGAAGAAACTCCTGGCGGAAATCCAAGTGATGAGAATGCTGGACCATCCAAACATATTGAAGATGTACGAATTCTATCAAGACGAGAAAAATTTCTATCTGATCATCGAGCTCTGCACTGGCGGTGAGCTCTTCGATAAGATTATCGAGCAAGGCACGCTCACAGAAAAAGAAGCGTCCTATATAATGAGACAACTATTAAGCGCAGTGTACTATGCTCATAATAACAATATTGCTCACAGGTGCTCATTTAACTCTCTCACCACGCACTCACCCATTCTTCCATAGAGATCTTAAACCAGAGAATATCCTATTGGACATCGCCTCCGATGGCACGTATAATATCAAAGTGATTGATTGGGGAACAGGCAAATGCAGCATCAATTCTCGCAACTTATCACTATTTTTCACCTAGCCAAGCAATTCGAAACGGGAAAGCTTATGACTGAGAAATACGGCACGCTTTACTACATGGCGCCAGAGGTCATGAAGCGCGAATATACAGAAAAATGCGATATTTGGTCCTGTGGTGTTATTTTATACATTCTCTTGTCCGGAAACCCTCCCTTTGGAGGCCGGTCCGACAAAGACATTATAAAAAACGTTCTTAAAGGCGAGTATTCTATGACCTCAGAGGAATGGGGATTCATCTCGGAGAACGCGAAAGCATTGATAACTGAAATGCTGAAGTACGACCACACGAAAAGAATTTCAGCAAAGGACGCCTTGAATCATCCCTGGTTCAAATCGGTAACGTCTATGGAAAAGGTCAGTAAAGACAACCTCGAGCATAACCTCGCAAATCTCCGTAATTTCAGAGCAGAGCAGAAGCTGCAACAAGCGGCTTTCACTTTCATTGCGAGCCATTTGACCTCGAAAGAAGAAAGAAACCAGCTTATTGAGACTTTTAAGGCGCTGGATAAAAATGGCGATGGAACGCTGTCTCGAGAGGAGATTTTGGAAGGGTACAAGCAGATTATGTCAGAGGAAGACGCGGTTAGTGAAGTAAATAGGATTATGGCTGAGGTGGACCTGGATAAGAGCGGAGAGATCGATTATACGGAGTTTGTAGCAGCGACAATCGACAGGAAGAAGCTCCTGTCGAAGGATAAGCTGGTGGCGGCTTTCAATTTATTTGATAAGGTAACATGAGTGAGTAGAGCGTTAGAATAGCTTAATCTGTTACGCTAGGATGGAGACGGTTCAATCACAGCGCAAGAACTGAAGGCTGTGCTGGGATCTCGCTTAAGCGGGGTGGATGATAAAGTTTGGGATGATATTGTAAAGGAGGTGGATACAAACGGCGACGGAGTGATTTCCTTCGATGAGTTTTCGATCATGATGACGAAATATGCGGAGCAATAAGAATAATTTTTGTAAAGTTATTAGTATGGCTAAGTAGGGGTTGTACGGATGATATGAAGGAATATTTGCATATATTAACTGTAGCTCTAAAATTATTGCATAGAAGTCCACAAATGTGACTTTTTATATTGAATTTTGGAATATACTCCTCAGAAACCTGGAAAACGAGAAAGTGGCTTTAATCTCTTCTAAGTTCATCGATTACAAGAGTTTAACGATTATTAAGATTGCTGCCAGGCATTATGAATGTTTGATAAAGAGCAATGTCTTACCTGCTTCTAAGGAGAAATGATGAAAAAGTTGATGAACAGTTACCAGCTCATTAAAACTTAAGTAATGGAATTTTTAATTCAAGAACTTTTGTTAATACGTGCTTATAAACTCTAAGCATTTAAGTAATAATCAAACATCCTGATTCATTATTTTTTTTGTAAACAAATTATTCTCAAATAATTCAGGGTTAATGAATTTGATTTGACAACAGATCCGTCTTCTTTTGGCTCTAGCATGTGCCTGTAAGTTTTCTACCTTGTTCGAACCGTCTCATTACGATTAGGGTCGATATCGAAGAATCTTTGAAAACTTATACTAGTAGTCTAACGTTCGACACATATTCTCTCTCGAGCTTTACTTCTGGTTGGACGGAGTTATCTGAATATGGATTTAGTTTATGGGTGAAAATACCTGCAGTACCACCTGACTGGATGAATTACTTCAGGGTTTCAAATACAATTCAGTAAGATCAACTGTCAATTAAATCTTACTGAATTATCTCTTTAGGAATGAGTACGATGGAAGAATTCTAATGGTTGAACTAAAAGCCGGAGTAGATAGTATTTTCATGTCTGGCATGATCGAAAACCCATATGGAGACTGGATCTGGGTATGGACATTATGATTCAAGCACCTTATTCATCCGATCTGACAATAACCTGATACCAAAGAGTTTTTGTGTGGTAACCTACCCCTAAATGTATATAATTTTATAGTATTGCATGAACCTATCTTGATTCAGATTACTTCGGTATCATTTGCTATCAATAGATATCAATTAGCGGGAGCTCTTTGTGGAATACCTCTAGCAAATACAGGTTAGTTCATATGGTCAAATCTTAGCAATTCCTAGTTGCACAACTTCATTTGAGGATTGCAACAACTAAGGCAATGTCTTTTCAAATCAGTAGAATACTCAAATATCTAGGAGAGCAAATACAGTATTTATTTGATCCTGATGCAAGTTTTGAAAAACACTTTCAAATTCAATCAAAATACAGAACTCTATTTTGCATCTCAGTATGTTAAAACGAAGAATCCAGTTTTCAGACGACTCAAGCGAACTGAACCTTTCGGGTCGACACTTTGATGATGAGCAGGAAGAACTAGAATTGGTCGACGTCACAGATCCGTCTAAAGTTAAGGCATTGCTGCTCAATGACGCCAAGATTGGACCAAAGAACACTCAAAAGATATTTGAAGCTCTCGAAAAATATAATTTCGAAATACTTGGCGCTACTAACTGTCAAATCTCAAACTTAGGCAGCCGACTTGCCAATAACTCGACATAGACTAACATCAAAATCATCTACCTCAACTATTCCAGGCTCAATGATGAAGCAATCATCAAAATTGCTCAAAATAACTCTTGGAGCGCGCTAATGATTCTGCGACTGTCAGGAAATCTGATCGGAAACGAAGGGGCTATTGCATTGGGAAAAAACACTCATTGGAAGAACCTGCGCTTCTAGATTTATCCCACAATCGAATTGAGCACGATGGAGCTGTTGGATTAGCAGGAAATACAGCATGGAGCGAGCTAGAAAAATTAGATTTGCAGCATAACCTGTTTGATGATGAGAGTTCAGTTGCATTAGGAAGAAATAGCTCATGGAAAAAACTGGAAAAGGTACTGGTTGTAGAAGGCAACTCAGGAGTCAGTTCGCCAAGAAAGCTATTGTTTGCTTTAAATTCTAAAATATCTAATGAATTCGATAGAGAGCTAGAGAAAATAAAAGAAAGCGATACGGAGCTTCTCATAAATGAGAAAGAAGCGCAATTCAAAAGTGAATTAAAGCAGTATCTGACTGACTGCAGAGATGAAAGAAGAAGAGAGTTACATAGATTTCGGGATCTCAGAGAAGAGTTTGGGGCAACGACTTTGAGTTATAGGAGGATTCCAGACATCAACGAAGAGTTACATGTCGTTTGGTCTCCAAATCTTGAAGTTCTCAATTTAGTTAGAATCATCATCAAGGACGAAGGAGCAAAAACTCTCGCGAAGAAGATGATCTGGAGGAACCTCAAACACATTGATTTGAGTCGAACAAAGTTAAGCGATAACGGAGCCGTACTAATTGGGAAGAACACCTTCTGGACCAATTTACGATCACTTGATCTCTCTATTAATAATATAAGCGATGAAGGCTGCAGTAGCTTGGCACAAAACTCTACATGGAAACTTTTACAGAGCCTGAATTTAGCACAAAACGCTATAACCGATAGAGGCGTGCTTTCTTTTAGCCAAAATAAACACTGGACACAGATTAAAGTGATTAATTTTAGTAAAAACAAGCTAATGGCAATCCAAGCGTTAACTTCCTTAGCAAGCAATAAAATTGGGGAGCCCTAATACATATTTCTGCCTTTGAAAAAATTAGAAGTACTCGATCTTTGGGGCAACCTTATCGACAAGTACAAAACAGCCATTCTTCTCATGAAAAACACAAACTGGGGAAGCTTGAAAACTCTTTATCTGTGTTACACAGGGTGGGTGAAAGAGAAGAAGATGGCGGTTCAAAGTTTGCAACAAAAGGAGTAATCGCCTTCGCGAGACGTGCTCATGAGGGATTTGTTCTAATCCCTCGAAGAGAAAATAATTAAGTGTGTATCTAAACACTTGCTTTGTACTTGTTTTTATTTTTCTGTAAGTCTTGTTTCATAAAATAGCAAATAATATAAAAAGATATCTAAACAGAGATTCATATCTCTATTTCGTTCAAACAAGAGTCTCTTAAATTGATAGCATAAGTGTGTGAATTGTTATTGCTAAAAAATAATTCTGTCTGGATTTGGATTACTCTATCCAATAAAAATCTCTTGGTTATGTGGTTAGTAGTGTTCCTAAGGCAGGCAGCGCTACTGCATATCAATGCTATGACACTGAATTTTCAGGAAGAGTTGGTAGTAAACTAACCACTCCTCCATTCTGATTTGAGTTTATTAACTCGAATGTACAGCTCTCAATTGTCAGATCTAAAAGCTGGGTTGCTCCGGCTAAACAGACAATTGCTCCGTTCTGTGCCGATATATTTTTATGGGAGGAATTCTTCAGGCTAATCGTAAGAGCATTTCCAGTGTTTTCGAACAGGACTTGGTCAGCACCCGACATTTCAAACCTCCCAGCGAAAATTCCTCCATCAAGCATTACACTAATATTCTCAAAATTGTTATCTTCAAGGACCACTGTGATCCCTCTTGTCTGGCTTTCCCAAGAAAAGACTGCACCTGCATGAGCAATAATATCTGCCAAACTACAATTAGTTATTTGAAACGTAACTATATCACTTTGAAGTGTATGATTTATCGAGATCTCGGGCAATAGTGTAGAAGAGGGATTGATTAGAGCGCCTCTCTCACTTGCTTCTAAAGAGTAGAAGGTGGATTGGTCCAACCAGAGTACATAATTAAATTTTGATTCAACTCCATGGTAAATCAAGCCCTGAGATCCTTTTAAATTTTGAAAGGTGCATTGACTCACAGTCACCGCGAACTCGCTGCTCTCACTTTTTCCGATGAGAGAAGTTGTGGAAGTTATGATGCCTCCAACATTTGATGACCAATCAATATCTCTAAACTCCGAATTTTGAACGAGGACAGTCAAGTTATCAAGTGCTATTTCCAAGTTTTCATTGGAATTAATGAGGATCAATCCCTGAGTCAGGCTTAATCCTGTGAAGGAGCTGTTCAGTATCTTCAAATTCCAAATATGGCTTCGATTTCTAGCCATATTACAGTTCAATATAAATAAACCGACTTGACGAATGGAAAGGTTGGAAACATTAATATTCTCCAGTGTAGCAACAACATTATCTGCTACTATCATTGAAAATTGATTCAATGCATCTGTAGTCTCAGCAGCAACAACAGCAGTGAGGGTGAAGTTTGTGACAGTTAAGTTCACTGGTTGCTGATTTTCCACATGAACAAATGTTCCTGCAAACTCATTTCCAATCGTCATGAGAGAGTCCTTGATAGTCAAACTCACATTTTGACCGGGATTCTGAAAAGAGAAGACTTGCACAGCAGGATAATCTTGGAGATACCCTTCAGTAGACTCAAAAACACAGTTGGTTGTCTCAACAGTGGTAAGCGAGACGCCATTGAATTCAAGTAGTCCTCCTGATGAATTTACATAATTATTTAAGAAACGTGTTGACTCTATCTCCAGCTCGATCGGGGTATTTTTCGTGTACAAGATTGCACCCCAAGAACCGATGTTCTTTTCGAAAGTGCAATTAGTAATGGACACTTTTAAGACCGTATTAGGGTTTTTTGGAGTAGGATTGGTAAACTTCATCAACCCAACACCGTCAGAATCTAGTCCCGTATTGGATTCAAAACTGCAGTTGGTGATAGAAAGATTGTAAAAAATCATGTAGAAAGCACCGTTTAGGTCTAAGAACTTCAAGTTACTAAACGTCGTGTTTGCGAAATATATTTGAGGAATGGCCAGAGTGAAAACGTTTCCTTGCGAGATAATTGAAATCTCATCAAAAGTATTGTTATCTAAGGTGAGAATGGAGTCAATCGCCATTATAAAGATGAAAGAGCTTTCAAAAATGTCTGCAGTGAAGGCTTCTCCACCGTTCACAGTGATGCCTTTGAAAATATTATTCTTGAGTGAGATTTGACTCTTTTCTTTACTCGATTTCTTCTTGATTGTTATCGAAATGAAATTAATTGTTTCCAACTCTCTGCTGGTACTAGTCTGCGTGAAGCTTTCGAATCTGGAGTTGAGGAGCTCTACTTGAGAATCAATTACGCCGCAGCTAATGCTGATAAAAGGGTTTTCTGAATGATCATTCACAGCAACAGAACGATTTATTAGGATTGTTCCGCATTCTTCTGATACCACTAGAAACTTTCCAATTTGTTGAGTATTTGTCAGATTATTCGAGTCTAAGACCAAGGTCTCTAAGTAGGATGTGCTCATAGAAAACAAGTATCCTGGTATTGATACTTCCGAGAGTGTGTTATCAATAGCAAGCACTCTTTCAAGTGATATTCCTTCAAATATATTGACATCAACATCACTTGAGATTGAAAAAAAGGTATTGTTCTTGACGAAAACTGTACCAAAATCTATCTGGAAGTTCTTTAGTATTATCAAGTTGTCATTTTCAAGGGATTGAAGGGTGTCTATTAAATTGTCTTGGATGCTGAGGAAAAATATCGCATTGTTTGGTTCAAAAGTTTTGATATTTGTTCTTGTGGTGCCATATATCTGCTGCAAGTCCGAGTGCTCTCGGAAAATGGAGTTTTCTACCGTTACAAAGACTTCTTGTACATCTCTCGCCCACGAATAAGGGTAATATGAATTTCCACCTGGAAGCCACCATTGAATCATATAACTCTGAGTATTCAGGAAGTATAGATATCTTCCAACTTCGAATAGATTCGAATCATCGAGTGTGATTTGGCTGAAAGTGTTGCTCTGTATTATCACCATAGGATTCGTGCTGCTGAACAAGACTGATTTCCTTGATGCATTTACATCCATGAAAGTGGTATTATAAATGATAAAAGGCCTTGTTTCTGCAAAAATTGTATCATCGTTATCGTAGCAGGATTCCAGCTTCCAATCTCTGGCCTCAGTTATATTTGAGATCGTTATACCGGATAGATCCGACAGGGTAAAGTTCGAAAACTGAGAATTCGTGAGGAAAAATGTACTGACGATGGTAGAACTGAAAAATAACTTCGAAGACGAACTCAAGGTGATGTTGTGGGCATTAACATTGGAGGCTGCGATTAGATATCCGTCTGCGTTCAAAAAATTGGCCTCGTAAAAAGAAATATTCTCCAACTTGACATTTGACATCTGGACGTGGAATAATTCGTCACATTTGATGGAATTAGTATAATCGTAGCTAAATTTCAAGAGGTTCGAAAACGATACAGTGGTGTCAATAAAGGTGATGTTGTCCAATAGCATGGAGTCATAGTACCAATAGATTGTATTTCCAGTGGTTGCTGTAATTCCAATATTCATAAAGTTGGTGTTCCAGTAGAAGATACCATTAGAAACGTGAATATTTTGTATCTGAAGTAAGCTGTAACTATCAGAGTCGTCGAAGTAAAGATTAACAGCGTCATTATAGGTCTGGAAATAGAAGTTAGTCAACGTCCAATTTATGAAATACATCTTGCTTGGGAAATACCAATAATTATTAGTTGAGTCCTCAAGATCAAATACATTACAGTATCGAGCCACGTCAGAGATGATATTGAGTTGATTGATTTGGATGTTTGAAATCGTCATGTTTTGGATGCCATTCAGCCAGAACATCGCTTGATTATCACTCATGCCATAAGTGACATTGGTCAAAGTATAATCATCCAATGTGAAACTATATGCTCCGGAGATTACCATCAAGCTTTGAGAATTGGTTCCAGCACCATTGAAATTGCAGTTTGAGATCTCGAACCCAGTTATGTTTACTTTGTTGATCCAACCGGTGAAAAGCACCATGGGCATAACCATGATTTCAGAGTCACAAGAAAATCGACTTTGAATAATATCCACGTTGGCTTCGTAATAATAACTTTGCGAAACTTCAATAGCAGCATCACTAACGTCATGCATTGTACTCAGACCGTAAAATACCATTAAGTTCATCGTGATTTGAGAGGATTCAGTTATCCAAAATTGTTTGAGGCCATCGAATAAGTACACTCCATTTGTCATGGTAATATTCTCGATGTATTGGACATAGAAC